>Ga0136644_10001358_pt1 | contig 19510 bp, 21 predicted proteins | sample C_130820_EF_Meta_FD_94780 | JGI IMG/M metagenome (GOLD analysis project Ga0136644, IMG submission 94780) | Freshwater microbial communities from Lake Croche, Canada to study carbon cycling - C_130820_EF_MetaG (v2) (version 2) | ecosystem: Environmental > Aquatic > Freshwater > Lake | place... | reverse complement strand
GTTATTGGAATGCATTTTATGAATCCTGTTCCAGTGATGAAACTGGTAGAAATAATCAACGGTTATGCAACAGATACATCTGTAACCGAGAAAATTGTGGCTTTGAGCAAGTCCTTGGGAAAAGTACCCTGTGTTGTAAATGATTATCCAGGCTTTATTGCCAATAAAATCTTGATGCCCATGATCAATGAAGCCATCTTCTCCTTGTATGAAGGAATTGCAGGTGTAGCATCTATTGATAGCATAATGAAATTAGGAATGGCCCATCCCATGGGACCTTTACAATTAGCTGATTTTATTGGATTGGACGTTTGTTTAAGCATATTGTACACACTTTATAATGGATATGGAAATCCCAAATATGCTCCCTGCCCACTATTGGTCAATATGGTTGCTGCAGGAAAGCTAGGCGTAAAATCTGGCGAAGGATTTTATATTCATACGGCGGGTAGTAAAGATTTAATTGTTAGCCCTAGATTCAAACAATAATATGTTCTTATTATCCAAGATCTTCTTTCTATTCCTAGCTCCATTTGTTTGGATATTGATTTTATTGGCCTGGTATTTTATTGCCAAAAAACCCAGTAGCAAACGACGGGTCAAAATTGCAGCTATTGGCATAGCCATAGTTTTTAGCAACCCGTTTATCTATCACAACTTTGTTTTGTGGTACCAGGCTAAACCGGTTGAACTAACTAAGCAACAGCAATTTCAGGTAGGGATTTTATTAGGTGGGCTTTCCGGGTATGATAAACATAACAAAGGTTTCTTTTCAGAATCATCAGATAGGTTTATTGAAACTGTTCAGTTGTACCATCAAGGTATCATCAAAAAGATTTTAATTTCTGGGGGCAATGGAACTTTTGGGAATCAGTCACCTGAAACAAAATTTTTATCTGAAGAAATGATTAAAAATGGAATCAATGCTAAAGATATTATTCTTGAAAGCAAATCTAGAAATACTAACGAGAATGCCATCTTCTCCAAAAAAATCTTGGATAGTATGCAACTTAAAGGCCCTCATGTCTTAATTACATCAGCCATTCATATACCCAGATCCATCCGCTTATTCCAAAGAGCAGGGATGCTCATCCAACCCTACCCATGTAATTATTTTGAGATTGAAGCTGAGAAACCATTTTATGAATATTGGATACCACAAATTGCCTTACTAGAAAAATGGAAATACACCATCAAAGAAATAGTGGGCAAATTTATTTATCAAATCGCAGGTAAAGCATAATTAGGCAATTGATTTCACATCAACATGATGTAGGTCGTTTAGTTTGAACAACACTTCTTCCAGTATTGCTTTGGGAATACCAACTCGCAACAAACAAAATAATTGCTGCTCCTGTCCTAATACGCTACAGCCAAATTGTTTACAAATAGTCATTACTTCATTGATGTGGGAGTAATTGCATTGTATTTCATAATTGACTTCAATGGCTTTCTCAACAATGGGAATCAATTGTAATGCCATTACTGCTGCTGTCTTATACGCATTGATTAGTCCAGGTACGCCCAATAAAGTGCCCCCAAAATAGCGTACTACAATCACGGCAGTATTGGTTAGGTTCTTGCTATCAATTTGTCCCAGAATGGTTCTGCCGGCAGAACCGCTTGGTTCTCCATCGTCACTGACCCTAAAATTGTTTCCATTCAAGCCCAATCGATACGCGAAACAGTAATGCACTGCTTTGGGATGTTCTTTCTTCAACAGTTGCAAACAGGATTTAAAATCATCCACCTGTTGAATTGGGTAAGCATATGCAATAAACTTACTTCCGCGGTCTTTGAACTCGGCAAATGCAGTTTTCTCTATGGTCTGAAAAACGTCTGCCATGTTTAAGATTTGTTACCGAATGCAATGAGATAAATGGCTAGCAATGACAATGCTACACCCAACCAATTAATCTTACTCAATCTTTCTTTAAAAAGTAGCCAAGCTACAACAGAACTAAATAAGACAATACCCATATTGTTCACAGGAAAACTTGCACTGCTTTCCCAAGGACTTTGTTTTAAAAATCTGACCAAGCACCAAATTGAAAAATAATTGGGAATACCAATCAAAACCCCCGCTATCAAATGTTTCCACGCAAATTGCAATTGCTTGGTAGCATATTGAAACAATAAAATACAAGTTCCAATAGTTGCGGTAGAGAAAAACCCTGAAATCAAATAGGCATTATAATTTTCATCTGTAACATAGGTTTGTTGTACGTGGTTGATGAGTGCATCTAACAAACCACTTCCCAAAAACAAGATTACTGGAAGCAAATAGACCCATTTTTGAACCGGTTTTCCTAAGTCCTGTTTGCTCAGTTTTTCTGGATAACAGGTTAGCGCCACTGCCAGTAAAGCCAGTACTACTCCTACCAACTTCCAACCCGCCACCGTTTCTTGGTAAAGGTGAACGGATAGAACAACGGGAATAATTAAAGACAATTTATTGGCTACTGAAGCAACCGCCACACTAATTTTTTGAGCAGTCATTCCAACTACGTTGAATATGGAAATAAACATTAATCCCATTAAACAAGCCCACTTAAACCAATGGGTTTGCACGGTATTAGCATTAATAGGGAATGCCCCATTAACAATAGAACCAGTAATAACACAAGTGATATAATTAAAGATAATGGCCTGAAAAATGGAAACGCCATAGCTCTCACAATACTTGAAAGAGAGGGTTAAATAACTGGTTAAAACAATGCTTCCTAATAAATAAATCATGGCTTATGTTGATCCTTCAATCTTGGTTGATAATAATAAATCCTATCTGTTTCTATTTGGGTTGTTTGGAAAAGTTCTGCTTCTCCCAAGATAGGAGCATCTAGACCTTCCGCTATACTTAGATATTCATTGCAAATAACCCTTACTTCATCCCAAAATCCTTGGTCAATAAATGCTTGATGTAATTTGGCCCCTCCTTCTACCATGATACTTTGAATCCCCAATTGATAGGCAATTGCCATGATCTGATGAATTCCTTTTTGTTCCCTATTCAATTGAATATATTCTAGATTGTTTTGCTGATTCAAAGTTTGAACCTGATTAAAGACAATGGTTCTTTGACTTCCATCAAATAAATTAAGGTTTGCAGGCAAGCTCAAATCACAATCAATCACCATTCTAATAGGGCTTTTACCTTTCCAATAACGATTGTCCAGCTTAGGATTATCTTTTAAAGCTGTATTAAAACCAACCAATATAGCTGCTTCTTCACTACGCCATCTATGAACTAATCGATTGGTAAAATCATTACTGATCATAAGCCGTTCATGACCAAGTCCGGCAATTTTCCCATTACAGGTTTGGGCCCATTTCAATAAAATAAAAGGTCTTTGTTTTTGATGAAATTGGATAAATCGTTTATTCAATTCCAAAGCTTCCTGTTCCAAAACACCAACTCTAACTTCAATTCCAGCTTCTTGCAATAGCGTGATTCCCTTTCCAGCAACTTTTGGAAAAGGGTCTTGACAAGCAATCACCACTTTGGGAATCTGAGAATGAATGATCAAATTGGAACAGGGAGGTGTTTTGCCAATATGCGTGCAGGGTTCTAGAGAAACATACAGGGTAGACTGGCTAATCAAATGTCTATCTTCCTTTTGAACGGCATTCAAACAATTGACTTCTGCATGAGCCTGACCATATTGCTCGTGATATCCTTCCCCAATAATCCTATTCTCAAATACCAATACAGCCCCAACCATGGGGTTAGGTGCTACAGAGCCAGCCCCTAGAAGGGCCAGATCCAAACACCTGCGCATATATGTTTCGTGCAAATTCATCATCGGGAACCTGCAAAAATAACCAAATGGTGCTAACATTGCAGCATGACTATGGAATTAGCCAACCGGCAACTGGCCAAAAGCCTAGAAACCATCTATGATCAAAGAGAGGCAATGGCCATTGCTAATCTGGTGATGGAAAAAATCACAGGCCTCAAGCGCATAGACCGGTTAATGGAATCCCATAGCATCTTAAGCGCAGCCGAAACCAAACAACTAGCACTATATAGTAGTCAATTGCTTCAAGGAATACCCCTTCAATACGTTTTGGAAGAAGCATGGTTTGCCCGCCTACCCTTTTATGTAAATCAGTGGGTATTAATACCAAGACCAGAAACAGAAGAATTGGTAGAATGGATTAGTTTAGAAAATGGCAATATTATGGGTCTGAGGATTCTAGACATTGGAACGGGTAGTGGCTGCATTCCCATTTCGCTCAAAAAACAGATGCCTAGTGCTTCTATCATTTCTATTGATAAGAGCAAAGAAGCGCTTGAAGTTGCTACAAGAAATGCCCTCGACTTGAAAGCGGTGATTGAATTAAAAGCATTGGATTTTTTAGACCAACAACATTGGGAACAATTAGTAGAAGTAGACTTAATAGTCAGCAATCCACCCTATATCCTGGAATCAGAAAAAACAAGCATGGAATCCCATGTCCTAAACCATGAACCAAGCATGGCTTTATTTGTACCAGACCAGGACCCTTTATTGTTTTATAGAAATATTGCTCAATTTGGACAAACACATTTAAGTATCAATGGAAAGGTATACTTAGAAATTAATCAGGCATTTGGAATTGAAGTATGCGCACTATTTGAAAGTATGGGGTACTATACAGAATTGAAACAAGACATGCAAGGAAAAGACAGAATGGTTAAGGCCCAATTATCAGACAAATAAATAGGATCAAAAAATTATTTAATGCCATTGTTGTCAACAGCCATTACTGGAGTAGCTCCCAATTTTTTGATTACCTGCATAATTTTAATTGAAGTACCTAGATGAGAAGAACTATCCCCGTTGATTACCACAGAAGGCTTCTCGGTTTCTTTTGACAGGAATACTTTTAATTCAGGTTCTAAAGCTTCAAATGCGATTTTCTTGGACCCCAAAAAAATTTGTTGGTCCTTGTCTACCGTAATTACAACAGTTTGTTTAGACTTTGTATCGGCCTTGGCCTTTGGATTAGAAACCTTGATTACATTGGGATTGGCCAGTGTAGAAACTATCAGAAAAAACAGGAGTAAGATGAACAAGATATCGTTCAACGCACCTGTATGTACTTCGGGATGATTTCTGAGTCGTTTACGAATATTCATTTTCTGTTGGTTTCCCCTTATCGGGTTGGCTCTTGAAGAATGTCTATGAATTCAGCACTAGCCATTTCCATTTTATTAGCAGTTTTATCAATTTGAGTGCTCAGGAAATTATGCCCTACATAAGCAATCAAACCAATAATCAAACCAGTAGCAGAAGTGATCATTTTGGTATAGATGCCTCCGGCGATGGTATTTAAAGTATACTCCCCAGTAGATGCAATTCCATAAAACAGTTGCACCATTCCAACAATGGTACCTAAAAATCCAAACATAGGTGCAATACCCGCTATCAAAGACAAAATAGAAAGGTTTCTTTCCATTTGATACATTTCTAGCTTACCCACACTTTCCATACTTTTTTCAATAGCGTCAATGGGTTTGCCAATTCTTTGAACGCCCTTATCAATCATTCTGGCAACAGGATTATTGGTATTCTTAGAAAGACTTCTAGCAGCACTAATATTACCCGTGACAATATTGTCACGAATGATGCGCATAAAGTTTTCATCAATCCTAGATGCTTTTCTAATGGCAATCAAACGCTCTACAAATACAAAAATAGCAGCAGCCAACAATAAATACAAAGGATACATGATGAATCCCCCTTTTTCCAAAAGGGACCACATGGATATTTTTTCCGGAACAGCAATGGCTGCAGCGGCTTTTTGCAAACTGTCTATTTGTAAGAGATGGTACATCCCGGTAGGTTTAAGGTGAATTTAAAATTAACCTGATTTACAAAAGAACAACCCTGTTGTGAATAAAAAGGCTTTGAACCTTTTTTTTAGGAAAGCTTTTGCACATCATAAAAATGCACCATACGGCAATCCCTTGCAATATGGTGCACCATCATAAACCCAATGTTCCTTATTTATCTTTGTCATTATTCATTTTGACCATCCCCATTATTTGGCGCATGGCACTTTGCATTCCTTCTGGACTACCGTCTAGAAATAACATATTGCCTTTACCCAATTCTGCAAAATTCTTGATGGCTTCTGTCCACATACTAAAAAGAATCACATTGGTATCAAGATTGGCCTGTTTCATTTGTTCGGCAGCCTGGGTCATACCCTTGGCCACTTCTTCCCGGAACAGGGCAACACCTTGACCCCTTAAACGAGCAGCCTCTCTCTCTGCAGTTGCAGCAATTTTGATGGCATTACCCTCTGCTTCAGCAGCCTTGGTTTTGGTAATCAATAGGGCTTGACCTTCATTTTCTGCAGCTGCTTTCAAGTTATTAGAAGCCACCACCCTGCTCATACTTTCCATAATGGCCTGATCAAATGTAATATCATTGATCTGCAAATCTTGTAAATGATAACCCCAGCTTTCTAAGGATTGGTCAATTTGCTCTTTTACAAATTCCACAATTTCTTTGCGCTGCAACAAAATTTCAGCCTGCTTTTTGGTAGCTACAAAACCCCTAATACTGCCTTCTACCGTTCTGATTAAGGCCTGCATCAAGTCTTTGTCACTGATAAATTTGAAGGCAACATTTTTGATAGTTTCCTCGTCCTGGTTAATCACTGAATAAAGCAGCATACTTTTAAAATACACATTGGCCTGATCTAGAGTAACCGCTTGGAATTCCAATTCCACAGAACGGTTTTGAATACTGATGGTTTTAAAAACCTGCTCCAAAACAGGCACTTTAAAATTCAAACCTGGACGTAAAATGCGTCTATATTTTCCAAAAAGGGTAATCACCGCTATTGTACCTTGGTTTACAGTTACAAGACCTGTGAATACAATAACAGCCAAAACCAATACCCACCAAAAATCCAATAGGATATTCATATAAATAATTTTTAGAAAGTTACACAATTAAAAGGTTAGTAGTTGTAATTCTCCAAATATTACAAAGGTTTCATAGTCACTATTTGTCCTACTAAGGCTACCAACATTTCTACAGATTTTTCCATGTCTTTCACCCCCACCCATTCTTGCTTACTATGAATTGCCTGCATACCAGTAAACAAATTTGGACAAGGAAGGCCCATAAAACTCAAACGGCTTCCATCGGTTCCACCCCTTACCGGTTCCTTTATAACCGCTATTCCAACTTGCTCATACGCTTTTACTGCATACTGCAAAATACTAGGGTGCTGATCCAATATTTCTTTCATATTGCGATATTGTTCTACCACTTCAAACTCCATTCTAGCTCCTGGATACAATTCAACAATATTTTCGGATAGGACCTTTAACTTATTTTCATGCACCAACAATTGAGCAGTATCAAAATCTCGGATTAAAAATTCCAAGCTGGCTTTCTCTGCTAACCCACTCATAGCATGCAAGTGTACAAATCCTTCTTTGCCGGTTGTTGATTCAGGACACCATTCAAGAAAAGGCAATGCGGCTGCAATGGACCCTGCAATGCGCAAAGCATTCACCATTTTGCCTTTTGCAAAACCAGGATGGGCAATTATACCATGAATGGTGATGGTTACTGAATCAGCACTAAAGGTTTCGTCTTCTAAGGTTCCTAATTCTCCCCCATCAAGGGTAAAGGCAAAATCAGCTTCAAGCTTATTTAAGTCAAGTTTGGCTGTTCCTTCCCCTACTTCTTCATCAGGGGTAAATAATATTTTGATGACACCATGAGCTGTTTCAGGGTGTATTACCAAGTAGTGAACCATATCCATGATTATGGCTACTCCAGCTTTGTCATCCGCCCCCAATAAGGTTAAACCACTAGCCGTAATAATGTCTGAGCCAATATGTTCTTTTAAATAAGGATATCGCTGCACTGTCAAAACCTGAGCTGGATCTTCAGGCAAGATAATGGGGGCGCCTTGGTAATTTTTGTGCAGAATGGGTTTCACATGGGTTCCGCTGCAATCTGGCGCAGTATCTATATGCGCACAAAAACAGACTACCGGAGTTGGTTCTTTGGTATTAGCAGGTATGCTTGCATACACATAACCAAACTGGTCTGTATGAGCGTCATGAAGCCCCATTGCAAGTAATTCAGCGGCTAAAAGTGTAGATAAGTTTTTTTGCTTTTCGGTGCTTGGATGCGTGATACTTTGAGGATCACTTTGGGTATCAATTTGCACATAACGCTGAAACCTTTCAGCTACTGTAAAATGATAGTCCTGCAGCATGGTTTTATTTTCCTGCAAGATACCTAGGCTTAGCTGATCTAGGGCAAAAAAAAGCCTCCGAAATTTCGGAGGCATGATGCTTTTGTAAAATCTATGGCATGATAATCATGCTCTTTGCGTCAATAGAGACCAACTCTAAATCAAAAGTCAGGTCTTCACCCGCTAATGGATGATTGGCGTCTAAAATGACTGCTTCATCAAGAACTTCTACTATCACTACAGGAAAATTCTGACCAGAGCCGTTGCTCATATTCAGTTGCATACCTACTTCAGGAACCATATGTTCCGGAAAACGATCTTTTGGAAATTCCATAATCATCTCTTCCTGTTTGGGACCATAGGCTTCTAGAACGGGAATCAGGATGGTTTTCTTTTCACCAATCACCATACCAGTTACACCAGCGTCAAAACCTGGAATCACCATCCCACCTCCTACTTCAAATTCCAAAGGTTCGCGACCTTCTGAAGAATCAAATGTAGTTCCGTCCGTGAGCTTTCCGTGATAATGCACTTTTACAGTATCACCATTTTTAACTTGTTGCATGTTTGAATTTTGTAATTGAACAATATGGAGCTCAGCTGGTTGTCCTAGATCCCAGGAATTACCGATTTCCGGGGCAAAAGTACAATCCAAAAACAAATAAGGCCAAGTATTTTTGGTTAACTTTCCGGCTTAAAACAACTTGCATGAAGTTCCTTTTAACCACAATTGCGTGTGTTTCCTTGTTTATAGCCTGTCAAGCACAGCCCATTTTGCCTGCTGCATACCGCACAGAAACCTATTTGCCATTGCTAAAAGGAAAACGTGTAGGTGTATTTGCCAATCATACTGCTACAATAGGTAAGACCCATTTGGTAGACAGCTTACAAAAAAGAGGCGTGAATATTACCATTGCCTTTGGACCAGAACACGGATTTAGAGGCAAGGCCGATGCCGGCGAAAAAGTAGACAATTATATTGATTCAGCTACAGGCATTCCTGTCATATCCCTCTACGGCAAGAAACGCAGACCCTCTGCAGAAGACCTGAAAAATGTAGACGTTTTGCTTTTTGATATTCAAGACGTAGGAACCCGTTATTATACTTTTATTTCTTCCTTGCAAGAATACATGGAAGCCGCATTTGAAAACAAAAAGCCTTTAATCTTATTAGATAGACCTAATCCCAATGGTTTTTTTGTAGATGGGCCAGTATTAGATACTGCTTATAGAAGCTTTGTTGGAATGCAACCCATTCCCATAGTCTATGGTATGACCATGGCAGAATATGCCATGATGATTGCAGGAGAAAAATGGTTAACTGCCAAAGCCAATGAACAATATGACTATTATAGAAATGCCAAAAATTCTACAGATACTGCCTTCCATTTTCAAGTAATCAAATGTGCCAACTATACCCACAAATCAAAATATGAATTACCCATCAAGCCTTCTCCAAATTTACCAGATATGGGATCTATTTATTGGTATGGAAGTACCTGCTTTTTTGAAGGAACCATTTTAAGTGAGGGTCGTGGCACGGAACATCCCTTTGCCATTTTTGGTCATCCATCTTTACCAAAAACATTACAACCCTTTACGCCTATTAGTAGAGATGGGGCAAAAGAACCAAAGTTAAAAGACCAATTATGCTATGGTTGGAACTTATCGGGTAATGCCAAAAATGTATTGCAAGCCATGGGTGGAAAAGTGCAAGTGAAATATTTATTAGAAGCTTATCAATTATATCCTGATAAAGAAAAGTTCTTTCTAAAACCTTCCAATGGTAAGCCCACTGCGTATTTCTTTAATAAGCTAGCAGGTAATAGTGAATTGATGGCGCAAGTGATTGCCGGCAAAACAGAACTAGAAATTCGCCAATCATGGGAACCCAAACTAAAGGCATTTAAAGCCATTAGAAAAAAATACCTGCTCTATCCTGATTTTGAATAATTAGGTAGTTAGGAACAAGGATTATCTTTACAGCATGAGTGCACAGCCAAGATTAATGAAAGACTTAAGAATTGTCTTCATGGGTACCCCAGAATTTGCCGTTGCGTCATTAGAAGCCCTAGTAATTGCTGGTTGTCAAATAGTAGGCGTTGTAACCGCTCCAGACAAACCTGCAGGTAGAGGCATGAAGTTGATGCAGAGCGATGTAAAAAAATACGCTATTGAAAAGGGCCTTCACCTATTGCAACCAGAGAAATTAAAAAATCCGGAATTCTTGGCTGAACTAAAAGACCTGCAGGCCGATGTTCAAGTGGTAGTAGCCTTTAGAATGCTACCTGAACTAGTTTGGAATATGCCCCCCATGGGCACCATTAATTTGCACGGTTCCTTATTGCCCCAATATAGAGGTGCGGCTCCTATTCATTGGGCAGTCATCAACGGAGAAGCCCAAACAGGTGTCACTACTTTTAAATTACAACAGGCCATTGACACGGGAGACATTCTTTTACAAGACAGTTTTGTTATTGGACCAGATGAAACCACGGGTGATGTGCACAACAGAATGAAATTGATTGGCGCCTCCTTATTGGTCAAAACCATTGATGGCCTAGCTGCTAACAATATCAAGGAACAGCCCCAAGCATTATTGGCTAATCCAGCTGAGTTAAAACATGCACCTAAACTCTTTACAGAAAACTCCCAAATCAACTGGAATATACCTGTACAAGAATTGCATGATTTTATTAGAGGACTATCTCCATTTCCGGGTGCCCTATCCAAGTTGGATGGAAAAATCTTGAAAATTTATAGAAGCAGTAAAGAAATAGTGCAACACCATCACCCAGTGGGGCAACTGTTTACTGATGGGAAAACTTTTCTAAAATTTGCAGCTATTGATGGCTTTATACAGGTACTAGACCTACAATTAGAAGGAAAGAAAAGAATGCTGGTGGCCGATTTTCTTAGAGGATACAGACCTGAGCAAGACCAATAAAGATTGAAAAATGAATGGCTTAATTAGTCAATATTTTTTTCAATTCCGCTTGATCAACTACCCCCTGTTTGCGCCATATTTCCTTGCCATTTTTATAAATAATAAAAACAGGAAGTGCTTCAACATTTTGAGATTTCATTACTTCCAGATCATTGCCGCCATCTACTTTTACAAAGGAAAACTTTAAACTAGCATCTGCCAATAACGCATTCAGAACTGGTTCCATCTTTTTACAGGGAGGGCACCACTCTGCGCCAAAGTCTACTAATACCAGTGGCTCCTTGGTTGTGGCAACAGCATATGCGTCCAAACGCATTTGAGGGATATTGGTATTGGATGCTACTGTCTTGCCACTCATTTTCCACGCTGTAAGTCCACCTTGCATATTCAAAACTTCTTTAAATCCCAAACCCAAAAGATATTGTGCCGCATTTCCACTTCTTACTCCTGAGGCACAGTAGACCAAAATGGGTTTTGATTTGTCAAGGTATTGGGTTCTTTCTTTGAATTGCTGCGGATTATTCCAGTCTGCTTGCAAGGATTTTTCCAAATGACCTGACTGGTATTCAGCAGCAGTTCTAACGTCTAATAATTGATAAGTGCCTAATTGCATTTTGCTTTCAAAATCGGCTACACTCAAAGATGCTTTTTGGGCTTCTGAATTGCAGGCAATCAATCCTGAAAATAACATCAGGGAAACAAGAAATTTTTGCATGGTATTATTTTTAAAATCAATATTCTACATAAGTGATACTCACCAAAAATTTTTGGTCATCCATTCCCAAAGCTGAAGCCGCCGCATTACTTAGTCTAATCATCAACCCAGCAGCACCTTTAGTTTCAGGGAGTGGCCCCAAGACCTTGGCACAAATACTTTTTTTATTGGGCGCTGTTACCCTAACGATGGTTCCAGGAATTATTTCATTGATTAATACGTAAAACTTGCGGTCATTCCAACCATTAATTGTTTTAAATATTGAGGCATCCCCTGTTAAGTATTGATAGGCTCTGTCTTTGATTCGTTGGTTGTAAGTATATGCAAAATAGCCCTCATCATTTGACCTTGGTCTATAACTAAAATCGCCTTCTGTCTGAACCAATGTTGGCGATACCAATGCTGGCTTTCGGTCAAATACAGGATTGGTTATTGGCGCGTCTGGATTTTTATTTTTAGAAGTTGTGGTATTATTTAGATTTACTACTGGCAATTCAGCAGGAGGTTCTGGCAAAGGAATTTTGGTAGGCTTAATTTCACCCTTCAAAGTCTTTGCACCAAATTTAGCAGCATCAAATACATTGGGATTAGGCAAGCTATCATAGGCAATTGATTGGTAAGCAGCCGTCACATTCAATGACTTGTTATTGTTTACAAATCCCACCACTAAGAACTTACCTTCTGGCACAATATCTTCCATTACCAAATTCCATCGCTTTAGCGTATCAATATTTAACCTGTTATAACGCTGTCCAATCCTTGAAAGATTATCACCCGTTTTTACTTGGTGATATACAGGCTGAAATTTTCCTACAACATTTCTTTGTATAAAATTTTCCCTGGTTAATGGAATGCGAACTTCTTCTCCTTTTCTCAAGTGTAGATCTTGGTTCATGGTATTGTACTTTGCTAACACCGAAACAGGCACATTAAATTGATCTGCAACACCTACTAAGGGTTGACCTCCTGGTACAATATAAGATACGTAAAGGCTGGTACCCGTTCCTTCTGCCACCAAGCGGCTTTGTGCCGCTAATGCGGAACAACTCAATAAGGCAATGATCCATCCTAAAAATTTCATATGGTGCTAAGTTAACCTATTACAAAATTAATCTTTTAGAATACGCCATTCAGGTGGATAATAATTATTGATTCTATTGGGCAAACCTTTTATCCAGCCAAGCGGCAATCCACAATATTGCATCAAATTCCACCCAATTTTCCCATTTAAGCTCAAATCCTTGCGTTTTAGATACAATAATGCCTGTTCCAAGTCTAATTCCAATACGGGAAAACCTGGATTGAGCAGGCCACTTAAAGCAAGCTCGTGCGCCGGCACAAGATCTTTACCCTTTAAACTCCCAATTTCAACCCCTGCTTTTTTAATATATAGTTGACTGGCCAATATGCCAATTTCACCCAACCAAGCTGTGGGAATGGCTCTTATAGCACCTGCCTGTTGAAAAAAAGCCAACCCGTCTACCAATGGTATTTGGGAATTTAATTGCTCCAATTCATTTTTTGAAAGGGGGTTAATTTGATTGGGCTTTTGTTTTTTGAAACCAGTTGTTGCTTGTTTTTGAAAGGCAGCTAGATAAAATCCCTCTCCTTTTAAAAGGTTAGGATAGAATCTATATCCATTGGCAGCTGCTTGTGCAGAAACAGTATTAATAATTCCCCATTCAGTGCGTAATTCCAGAGAAAGGGATTTCATTCCCATTTCTGCAACTAACCAATCGGCTATCTGTTCATTTTCTGCTTCTGAATAGGAACAAGTGCTGTATAACAAAATCCCATTTTCTTTTAAGGCAGGTAAGATATCTGCCAAAATTCTTTGTTGACGTTGTGAACAAAGAATCACATTGTCTTCACTCCAATGTCCAATAGCTTCCGGATCTTTTCTAAACAACCCACTTCCACTACATGGTGCATCTGCTAGAATCAGGTCAAAATAAGCGGGAAGAGATTGGAAATGTGATGGATCATTATTGGTTACTACCACTGAAGCTGCCCCCCATTTTGTCAAATTTTCTACCAAGATGGATGCCCGATTCTTGATTACTTCATTGGCCACCACCAAGCCTTCTTTAAAATGACTTGCCAAAATGGTAGACTTACCCCCAGGTGCCGCACATAAATCCAATACTTTTTTTCCTGCTTGTTCAGGTATTAACTGCTGAAGGGCTTGCCATACAAACATGCTGCTAGCGTCTTGTACATAATAAGCTCCAGCATGCAATAATGGGTCAAGCGTAAAAAATGGTCTTTCTTTTAAGTAGTATCCTTGCTCACACCAAGGAACTGAACCCGCTATTTTTAGACTGGGTGAAACCACTGGTTTGGCTGGATTTGTACGAATTGAGACCACTTGTTCTCCTCCGGAATGAACTTGTTCAAAGGCAATGCCATCAAAACCAGCAACATTTTCTAAAGATTGAATTAGGGCCTGAGGTATTTGCAATGACTTATTTTTACAAATATAAGATTCTCAGCAAATTGGTTTGTTTTGGAATTTTTGTACCTAGTATTGAATGCTGAAATCTTGTTTAACCAACTGTTCCTTTCTAAAAAAAACAATCCCTATGAAAAACAGGTCAATGGTTAAACTAATGGAAGGGTCTTTTTTTATTTCATCCCAAGCGGCTTCCATTTCTTTACTCCAATGAATATCGTCAAAAATCAGCATGCTTTGCTCTTGCATTTTTGGTTTTAAAAGATGGAAATAGTTAATAGTTGGTTGATAGCGGTGATTCCCATCAACAAATACAAAGTCTAAATTTTCAATCCCTTTTAATAAGGGTTCCAATGTTTTGTCAAAATTTCCCCTTATCAATTGTACATTGTTAATTCCCAAATTTTTAAAATTAGCCTCTGCTAAATCTGCTATTGAATTAGCCCCTTCTAAACTCCATACTTTGGCACTAGGATTGGCCATTGCCAAATAGGAAGTTGTTATACCCAATGAAGTTCCCAATTCTAGAATAGTATTTGGTTGAAAATAGGCCACCAATCTAAATAATAGCTGTCCATATTTTTTTGGTTTCAAGGAAGACGCGGCAATTATAGAAAGCTTTCTAGCACTTGTTGCATGCAGCCTTGAACCTGCCCCAAAGTCTTCAATTTGAATAATACGTTTGTCGTTGCACATTTGCTTGCGCAATTGTTCAATTTGCTCAAAGGGATAAAAGTGTTTCTTATTATTTAATAAATTCTTGATAAAAGAAAAAACAAATGGAGAATGAGCCCCATGTCCTTTTCCGTTTAGAGCAGTATACCGGTAATACAAGTATTTGAAAACTAATTGTACAGAAGAATACATTTAATAATTGGATTGATCAGAAAATCTTTTAAGTAACCAAACTAAACCAAAGATTCCGGTAAATAAACTAAAGCAAAATAAACAATTCACAAAGAGTTGTAAAGGCACTGTTTCAAAACTCACAAACCTAGGCAAAGAAAGTAGGACCAACCAAACGGGAATACCTATCCAATTTATTGTTGACAGTTTTTTATTCAATAATAAAAAGGGCCATAGAATCAAAATGCCCATCTGTAGCAGTTCTAGCATGGGAGGCATATAACTGCTACTTTTCAAACCCATCGTTTTTGCAAATTGGTATAATCCAATTAATTGTCGGGCAAAGAATAGGGCATGCACAATCATGGACAATTGAAGTACAATCATGATTCTTAACCAACCCTTTTTAGTACCAAAAATGGGTTTATACTGTAAAAGAAGTACTAGCGGAAATACATAAAAAAAAATAGTTGCAATAAAATAGTACATATCCTTATTCTTGTTTTTTCCAGGTTTGAAAACTAAAGGAATAAGCATGCTTTGAATCAGCTTTTTGTGGATCATCTGCTATTAAGGTCCAATTGGAACCTAATTCAGGGAAAAAACTATCCCCGTCTAAAACAACGTCTACTCTTGTCAAATAAATCAATTGTGCTGATAAAATTGCTTGTGCATAGATATCGGCCCCGCCAATTACATAGACTTCTTTATAGTCTGATTTTTCAGCCAATGCATAAGCTTGTTCCAATGAAAATACCACTTCAACGCCTGGTGCTTGCCAATCCTTTTGTCTGGTTAAAACAATATTCATTCTTCCAGGCAACGCTTTCCCGGAAAGGGATTCAAAAGTTTTTCTTCCCATTATTACCGGCATAGCCCAAGTTCTGTTTTTGAAAAAACGCATATCCTTGGGCAAATGCCATAACAATTGGTTATTCAAACCAATAGCATGGTTGCTGGAGGCGGCTACTACCAAACTGATAATCATGGTAAATGTTTTGAACTATTTTTAAACTGCTACTGGTGCCTTGATAGGCGGATGATGTTGGTAATTTTCCAAACTAAAGTCTTCAAACTGGAATCCAAAAATGTCTTTTACCTCTGGATTAATGTTCATGGTTGGCAATGGAAATGGTTCCCTAGCCAATTGTGTTTGCGCTTGCCCCAAATGGTTATTATACAAATGCACGTCTCCAAAACTATGAACAAAATCACCATATTCCAGATCACAAACCTGAGCAATCATCATTGTTAATAAAGCATAGGAAGCTATATTAAAAGGTACTCCCAAAAATACATCTGCACTTCTTTGGTAGAGCTGGCAGCTTAGTTTTCCATCCGCTACATAGAATTGGAATAAGCTGTGACAAGGCATCAATGCCATTTTGGGCAATTCTGCTACATTCCAAGCACTGACAATCATCCGTCGGCTGTCTGGTGTTTGCTTGATTTGCTGAATCAATTCACTAATCTGATCAATAGCTGATCCGTCAGCTCCCTGCCAACTACGCCATTGTTTTCCATAAACAGGTCCCAAATCTCCATTTTCATCTGCCCATTCGTCCCAGATACTTACTTTGTGTTCCTTTAAGTAAGCAATATTTGTATCCCCTTTCAAAAACCATAGCAGTTCATACACAATACTTTTCAAATGGAGCTTCTTGGTAGTAACCATGGGAAACCCTTTTTGAAGGTCAAAACGCATCTGGTAACCAAAACAACTTCTGGTTCCGGTTCCAGTTCTATCGGTTTTTACCGCACCATGATCTAAAATATGTTGTAAAAGCTGGTGATATTGTTGCATGTGTGCAAGGTACGGAAAGATGCCACCAAGCTAAGCCGGCTACTTAAATTGGTGATTTTATGTTAATATATGACGTATAATGACTATGGTCTTGGTTTTCAAATTCTTAAAAAAAGGGGAAACCGTTAACTTTTTCCATATTTTTAATAAAGCCGTCAATTATATTGGCGACTTGCTGTTAAAAAATCTTAACTACCATTTATGAAGATACTTATTGCTGATGACCATACCATTGTAAGGGAAGGTTTGAAAAGAATCCTATTAGAAGCATTCCCATTTTGTGAAATTCATGACGTTTCAGATTCAGCAGATTTGCTTAAAAAAGCACTACACGAATCTTGGGATATTATTATTTCTGATATTACTATGCCTGGTCAATCCGGTATAGAAGTATTAAAACAGATCAAAGAATATGCTCCTACTATTCCCGTTTTAATGTTGAGCATGCATGCTCCTGAACAATATGCTGTAAGGGCTATTAAAGCTGGAGCATCTGGTTACTTAACCAAAGAAAGTGCCCCTTTTGAATTGGTAAATGCCGTTGAGAAAATTTTGGGGGGAAGAAAATACATTACGCCACAAGTTGCCGAGGTTTTGGCAGAATCCATTGAACAAAACTTTGACAAAGCACCGCATGAAATCCTCTCCGATAGAGAATTTGAAGTGCTAAAGCTGATAGCAGAAGGCCAGTCTATTAGTAAAATTGGAGAAACACTTTCTTTAAGTGTCAATACCATCAGTACCTATAGAACCCGCATTATGGAAAAACTAAATATCCATAATAATGCAGACTTGGTTAAGTATGCCATGAAGCACAGTCTTATCTAAAAGATTGGCTTGTAGTATTATAACTACTAGCTACCAATAAAATACAAGAACATTTATGCACTTCCCTGCTACAAGGGGGCGGGCATTTTTGTTAGGAGTTTATCACAGATTCCGCTATTTCTCTTGCGCCCATGTCAAAGGAGCTTTGTACTATAAAAACAAGGCCATGCAAGCAATCAAGAACATAAGAATAGCAATCCCCGCAACCGCCGCTATCTTATTCTGTCTGTTCTTTAACCAAGTTAACGCAGCAATATTTACAGGCTATGAAAACGCTCCCATTGGAATCACTTTAAACGGTGCCGAATTTGGAAACCAAAACCTTCCAGGTATTTATAAAACAGACTATATCTACCCTACCGAACAAGAGGTTCGCTATTTTGCTGGAAAAGGAGTTCAACTAATTCAATTTCCTGTAAGATGGGAAAGGGTTCAACAAAAAATTGGTGGCGGATTGGATTTGAACCAAATGGCTTTAATTAACAAATTCATTAATACTTGCAAAAATTACCGTGTAGACGTGATTATCACTATCCAAAACTACGGTAGATACAAAATCAACGGTGTTGAATATGTATTGGGATGCAAACAAGTTCCTTACAACCAATTCCGCGAATTCTGGAAAAGCCTTGCTGGGGCTCTAAAACAACACGAAAATATTTACGGTTTTGACATCATGGCTGAACCTTATAATATGGGTGAAGGTGTTTGGGAAAACGCTGCTCAAGAAGCCATTTACGGAATTAGAGAAGTTGACCAAATTAATTCCATTATCATAGACGGCAATAACTATGCATGTGCTCAAAAATGGGAGGAATATAGCGATGGTCTTAAATACTTAGAAGACCCAAACAACAATATCCTCTTTGACGCACACTGCTATTTTGACAATGATTGTAGCGGTACTTATGCCAATGGATATAGCAGCGATATTACTGCACAGATTGGTATTGAAAAAGTAGCAGCTTTTATTAACTGGCTTAAAGCCAATAACAAGAGAGGTTATGTAGGTGAATTTGCTGTTCCTAAAAATGATACTCGTTGGATTCCAGTTCTGGAAAACTTCCTTAGCTATATCCAAAAAAAAATATAGGTGGTTGCTACTGGGGTGCCGGTCCTTGGTGGAAAGGCTATATCCTAAGCATTGAGCCTTTACAAGGTGTAGATCAACCTCAAATGTTGGTTCTGAATAAGTACCTCAATGAAAAAAACAACTTGGCTAGCAACAATATTGTTAAAAATGTAAAAGCCAATATGGCTATGATAGGCAGCGAAAAATGAGAGAGTTGTAGTAGTTGGACTACAGTTTTTAATTAATCTGCTATTAGAGTATCGGATTGCTACTAGCATTTTGGCTTCAGCAAGTTTGGAACTTGAACTAGATAAAAAGTAATAAATATGAAATACCCCTTTTCAATTGACGAAACGCTTTCTGTGTTGATTAAGTCCAACTTTTGTTTTGTACTTAGTACAGATTTGGAGGGACGCATTAACTACTTAAACCAGAAAATGACTGAGCAACGTCCCGAATGGCAATCATCTTTGCTCAACAAACCCTTTACTGAACTCTTAAGTGAAGATGATAAATTACGTTATAGTAGGGCTGTTAAAAAAGGACTAGACGATATTAGCCTGCCGATAACTCAGGATTTGCATAGTTTTTTAGAGCCCCTTAACGCAACTGTTCCAGTACAATTCAGTCTC
>Ga0136644_10001353_pt1 | contig 19557 bp, 18 predicted proteins | sample C_130820_EF_Meta_FD_94780 | JGI IMG/M metagenome (GOLD analysis project Ga0136644, IMG submission 94780) | Freshwater microbial communities from Lake Croche, Canada to study carbon cycling - C_130820_EF_MetaG (v2) (version 2) | ecosystem: Environmental > Aquatic > Freshwater > Lake | place... | reverse complement strand
AGAGGCTTAGGAACGGTGGATGAGTGGTTTAAGTCGCACGCCTGGAAAGCGTGTGTGGGTTCATAGCCCACCGCGGGTTCGAATCCCGCCTGTTCCGCCAAAAAGACAAAAACCTCGCGGATGCGAGGTTTTTTTTCGGCCACTGCACAAGTACTTAGGCGCTCGATTCCAAGCGATCATGCCAACGCCGCAGCGCGCTCCGCCGTCCAGCCTTTGGGGATAGACCCCAGCAACTCCTGTGTGTAAGGGTGCTGCGGATTGGTGTAAATGTCTGCGGCGGCGCCCCGCTCCACAATGTCGCCCTGTTTCATGACGATCATCTGATCAGACATGAAACGCACCACATCCAGGTCGTGCGAGATGAAGAGGTAGGCCAGAGAAAATTCTTTTTGCAAGTCCTTGAGCAGATTCAGAATGGTGGCCTGCACACTCACGTCAAGTGCGCTCACCGATTCATCGCAGACCACGATTTCGGGCTGGAGAATCAAACTGCGCGCAATGGCAATGCGTTGGCGTTGACCGCCCGAAAATTCATGCGGGTATTTGTGCAATGCATCTGCCCCTAAACCCACGCGTTCAAGCCATTCCAGCGCCAACTTTTGCCTGCCGGTTTCATCGCCACCCAGGCCGTGAATCTTCAAGGGTTCTTCCAGAATCCTGCCGACCGTGAATCTTGGATTCAAACTTGCATAGGGGTTCTGGAAAATGATCTGCACTTTCTTGCGCATGGCCCGAATTTGCGCCGTGCTTTGCCCCTTGAGGGAATGACCTGCCAACGTGACTTCACCCCGCGTGACCTGCAGCAATTGCGCCAGCATCAAGCCCAATGTGGATTTGCCCGAGCCTGACTCGCCCACCACCCCCAAGGTCTCGCCACGATGCAAGGAAAAACTCGCGTCTTTCACTGCATGCACCGTCTTGCGCGAGAACAATCCGGTTTTAATCACGTAGTCTTTGGCCAGACCGTCCACCGTCACCAGTACCTCGCCACCGGCCACAGTGGGGGCTCGGGCCGTCAAGCGGCGACTTGCAGGATTCAGAAAGTCTTCAATGACCGGCAGCCGGTCATAAGCCTGGTTCAGGCGGGGGCGACACGCCAACAGCGCTTGGGTATAAGCGTCCTGAGGACGGGTAAAAATGGTCTCTACAGACCCCGATTCACGGACTTCACCTTGGCGCATGACCACCACTTCGTGCGCCAGCTCAGCCACCAGGCCCAAATCGTGGCTGATGAACAGCATGCTCATCTTGTGTTTGTCTTGCAAACGCACCAGGAGTTCAATGATCTGGCGCTGCACCGTCACGTCGAGCGCCGTCGTGGGCTCATCCGCAATCAGCAAGCGGGGCTGGCAAGCAATGGCCATGGCGATCATCACCCGCTGCTGCTGACCGCCCGACAACTCGTGCGGATAAGCATTGATGCGGTTGCGGGGGTCAGGTATGCCCACTTCGTCGAGCACCGCCTTGGTTTGCGCCCAAGCCTGCTTGGGGCTCAAGCCCAAATGAAGCATCAGCACTTCGGCTATTTGGTGGCCGATGGTTTTGACCGGGTTGAGCGAACTCATCGGATCCTGAAAAACCGTGGTGATTTCTTTGCCGCGTAACTTGCGCAACTCAGACTCCGAGAGCTTGAGCAAATCGACGCCACCACTGAGGATCTGACTGGCCGGATCGATCAAAGCATTGTCAGGCAGCAAACGAGAAATACTCAAGGCGCTGACGCTCTTGCCGCTGCCGGATTCACCCACCAGCGCCAGGGTGCGCTGATCTGGCACATCGAAACTGACGCCATGCAAAGCATGCTGCACGCCAGCACGGCCCATGTCGAAAGAGACTTTGAGGTTTTTGACTTGGAGTGTTGCGGTCATTGAAAGCCTTCAACGGATCTTGGGATCGAGCGCATCGCGCAAGGCGTCGGTGAACAAGGCAAAAGCAGTCACGAAGACGGCCATCATGCAAGTGGCCGCCAAAAACTGCCACCAAATGCCCAGAATCAGCTCTGTCTGAGACTCCGAGAGCATAGTGCCCCAGCTGACCATGTCGATCGACACGCCCAAGCCCAAGAATGACAAAATCACCTCGGCCTTGATGAAGCCCACCACATGCAGACTCAGCTGAACCAAAACCACATGGCTCACGTTGGGCAAAATGTGCACAAACAAACGCGAAAAATGGCTCGCGCCAATCGCTTCTGCCGCGCGCACATAGTCGCGCGATCGGTGCTTGATGTATTCGGCGCGCACCAGCCTGTAAATGCCCGTCCAGCCCACCAAACTCAAAATGACCACCACGTTCATGATGCCGTTGGAAAACACCTTGGCCAGCGGTCCGGACTTGAACACTGCTGCGAGCGCAAAAATCAGCAGCACGTAGGGAATGGCGTTGAAGACGTTGTACAGCCACTCCAGCGCATCATCCACCGCACCGCCAAAATAACCACCCACGGCCCCCAAGACCGTACCAATGAGTGTGGCCATCAAGGCCGCGGTCAAACCGACCAGGATGGAGATTTGTGCGCCTTTGATGGCTTTTTGCAAGACGTCACGGCCAATGCGGTCACCGCCCCAAGGCAGGGTGTCTTGTTTGACTTGGTTGGTCACCGTCACCCCTGCGGTTTTTTGCTGCCATTGGTCATAGTAAGGCGCCAAAGGATCCATGTCCGAAATGTCCAGCAAGCGCAAGGTCGCCTGCGTTTCTTGGGCCGCCTTGACATCGGCTTTGGCGCCCACCACATGGGGCGGCGCAAAAGGCTGACCCACCTCTGCCTGCCAGTCACTGCCGACCCAGCCGAATTGAGCGGAGACGACCAACACAAAAAACAAGCCCACAACGAACAAAGCAGCCATGCCGATTTTGTCGCTGCGAAAACGCATCACGACTTGTGCCCAGAGCGAATTGGCGTGCGGGTTGGAAACCATGACAGCGCTCATTTGAGTTTCACCCGGGGATCAACCCACTGGTACAGAACATCGGTCAGCAAGTTAATGACCATGGTCAGCGCCGCCAGGTAAATGGTGGCCGCTTGAATGACGGGGTAGTCGCTGCGGTTGACCGCGGTGTAGACCTCGCGCCCCAAACCCGGAATAGAGAAAAAAACTTCAATCAAAAACGAGCCAATGAAAATGCTGGGCAACTGCGTCGCCACATTGGTCAAGATGGGAATCAAGGCATTGGGCAGCACATGCTTGAACAGCACGGCCTCTTCGGACAAGCCTTTGGAGCGCGCTGTGCGCACATAGTCTTGGTTGATTTCATCCAGAAAAAAACTGCGGTACAACCGGGTGTGTGGCCCCAGGCTCACGATGACCGCCAGCAGTACCGGCAGGGGCGTGAAAACACTCAGGTTGGTCCAAACACTGTTGCTCCAGCCCTGCACTGGAAACCAGCCCAGCACAAAAGCGAACAGGTACTGACCGAAAATGATGTAAACCAAAAAGCTGATGGACATCGCCATGGTGCAAATGACCATCACGATTTTGTCGGTCAATGTGCCGCGTACATAAGCCACAGCCAAGCCCGCCAAAGTGCCCAGCAAGACCTCAAATACCAGAATTGGCGCCATCACGGTCAAGGTGGCGGGCAAGCGGGTCTGGAATATTTTGGCGACCGACTCATGGGTTGCCCAGCTGTTGCCCCAGTCAAAGGTGGCGACTTTGACCATGAACTGCCAGACCTGTTGCCACAGCGGCAAGTCAAGGCCTAATTGCTGGCGGATAGAGTCAATCTGTTCTTGCGATGCGTTCATGCCCGCCAAAATTTCAGAGGGGTCGCCGCCAAAGTAATGGAAAAGCAAAAAAACCAGCAGCATGACGCCTAACAAAGTAGGCAGCATCTGCAAGATGCGTCTGACTAAAAAATTCAACATGGTCGGGGTTGTGCTTGATTGACCGATTCAATTCGGAAAGGCACTATTATTGGCCCTAAAGTTGATCCTCTTTCTAAGTGTTTGCATTGACCCTCCATCGCCTCATTCCCACTGTTTTTACGCTGCTTTTAAGCCTCAGCTGCGTGTCGGCACCTGCACAGACGGCCAAGCCGACCGAAAAAGTCTTCAGGTATGCCTTTCCTGCAGCCGAAACAGGTTTTGATCCGGCGCAACTCTCGGACTTGTATTCTCGGATCCTGACCGCCAACATGTTCGATGCACTCTACACCTACGATTACTTGGCAAGACCTTTGACGATCAAGCCCAACTTGGCGGCAGGCATGCCGGAGGTGTCGGCAGATTTCAAAACCTTCACCGTCAAGCTCAAACCAGGGGTTTACTTTTCTGACGATTCCGCCTTCAAGGGAGGCAAGCGGGAACTACTCGCCAGTGATGTGGTCTACACCTACAAACGCATTTTTGACCCTAAGAACAAAAGCCCCAGCGTGAGCGGTTTGCGGGAGGAAAAAATCATCGGCATGGAAGCATTGCGTGACCAAGCCACTAAGACGGGCAAGTTTGATTACGACCGCGAAATTGAAGGCTTGCGAGCACTGGACAAGTACACCGTGCAATTTAAATTGGGCGAAGTTCGCCCCCGTTTTTTGGAAGCCCTGACGGACCCGGGCATCTTCGGCATCGTGGCGCGCGAGGTGGTGGAAGCGTATGGCGACCGCATCATGGAACACCCCGTGGGCACTGGCCCCTTCAAACTGAGTGAATGGCGCAGGTCGTCCAAGATCACCTTGGTGCGCAACCCGAATTACCGCGACGATTATTTCGAGGCCACACCGCCCGCTGACTCGCCTCTGGCGCAACAGGTCTACGCCCAAATGAAGGGCCGCAAACTGCCGCAAGTCGACAAGGTTGAAGTGTCGATCATTGAGGAGCCGCAACCACGCTGGCTGGCCTTTTTGGGTCATGAGCAAGACATGATGGAACGTCTGCCCGCTGCCTATGTGAATGTGGCCATACCCCAGAACAAACTGGCGCCCAACCTGCAAAAACGTGGCATTCAGATGCAGCGCAATTTGTTGGGCGATGTCACTTTCAGTTACTTCGCTATGGAAAACCCCATCGTGGGGGGGTACACGCCCGACAAAATCGCCCTGCGCCGCGCCATTGCCATGGGACAAAACTCGGCCGAAGAAGTGCGCCTGCCGCGTCGGGGCCAAGCCATTGTGGCGCAAGGTCCGATCATGCCCTTGACCTCCGCCTACGACCCTCATATGCGCTCCGAGATGGGTGTTTTCGACCGACCCAAAGCCATGGCTTTGCTCGACTTGTTTGGTTATACCGACAAGGATGGCGACGGTTGGCGCGACCTGCCGGATGGCCAACCCCTGACCCTTGAATACGCCACAACGACTTCTGCAGACTCTCGAGAACTCAACGAGATATGGAAAAAGAACATGGACGCCATCGGCATCCGTGTGGCATTCAAATATGGCCAATGGCCGGAGCTGCTCAAGGCTTCACGCAACGGCAAACTGATGATGTGGGGTCTCGGTTTGGGAGGCGGATCACCCGATGGGGCTGGCGTTTTGTCACTGGGCTATAGCCAGTCCAAGGGACAACAAAACCACGCACGGTTCAGCATGCCCGAATACGACGATATCTACCAAAAAATCAATCAATTGCCTGATGGCCCAGAACGCAAGGAACTGGTGGACAAGGCCATCAAAATTTTGGTGGCTTACATGCCCTATAAGTTCATCACCCACCGCATCGGCACCGATCTAACGCATCCCTGGGTGCAAGGCTATGTGCGCAACCCCATTGCGCGGGACTTCTGGAAATACATTGACATCGACCTGCAAAAAGCAGCCAAACCCTGATGCGCACCATTCAAGCTAATTTGCGGGCTGCCTTGTTCAGCGGCATGGTGGCCTTTTCGGCCTTTTCTTCTTTGGCGGCTACTGTACCGGCCGGGGTTCAGCTGCATGCGGAGCAAAGCCTTGTTCGCAACAACGGTTCCGAGCCGGAAACGCTCGACCCTTCGTTGATCGAATCGGTCGGTGCGGCCAACCTGATCCGTGACCTTTTTGAAGGCCTCACCGCCACCAATGCGCAAGGCAAGATCGTACCGGGCGTGGCCGAAAAATGGCGGCAAGTCGACCCACTGACCTGGACTTTCCAACTTCGACCCCAAGCCAAGTGGCAAAACGGCGACCCAGTGACGCCACAAGACTTCGTTTATTCATTCAGGCGGCTGGTCGACCCGAAGACAGGCTCCAAATACGCCCGCACCTTTGGGGATTTCTTTTTCAATGGCAAAGAAGTCTCCACTGCACAAAAGCCCCCCCAAGCGCTCGGCGTGCGCGCCATTGACAAGACCACGCTGGAAATCAAAACATCACACCCTGTCAAGTTTTTGCCGGAGCTGGTGAGCAACCCGAACCTGAGCCCCTTGCATGCCAAATCGATCGAGTTACTGGGCCGCGAATGGACCAAGCCCGGCAAGCTGATGGGCAACGGCGCCTACACACTCCAAAGCTGGCAAGTCAACAGCAAAATCGTGCTCGCCAAAAACCCCGTTTATTGGGACGCGGACCAGGTCAAAATCAACCGCGTGACCTATCTTCCAGTGGAAGACGGCCATGTGGATGTCAAGCTGTTTGAGTCCGGACAGAACGATTGGGTTTACATGCTGCCCCCCGGCACCTACGCGTCGTATTTGAAAAAATACCCTAAGGACATACGCAACACACCCTTATTGGCACTGCGCTATTACGACTTTCAAACGCAATCGCCTTTCTTCAAGGATGTGCGTGTGCGCCAAGCCTTGTCGATGGTGCTGGACCGCGACATCCTCGCGCAAAAAGTCACCGCCGATGGGCAGCAGCCTGCTTATGGCCTGATCGTCAAGGGGGTGGAAGGTGCGGACCCGATTGGCTACGAATGGGCCAACTGGTCTATGACCAAGAAAGTTGAAACAGCCAAAGCACTGCTAGACCAGGCTGGCGTCAAACCGGGTGCCAAATTCACCTTTTCCTACAACACCAGCGAATATCACAAGAAGATGGCCATTTTTGCCGCTTCCGAATGGAAGACCAAGCTCGGCCTGACAGCCGAACTGGAGGCCATGGAATTCAAGGTTTTGATCAAGAAACGCCATGACGGTCAATTCGAAATGGCCCGCGACGGCTGGAACTCCGACTACAACGATGCCACCAGTTTTGTGGCGCTCGTCAAATGCGATTCTGATCAAAACCACAGCCGCCATTGCAACCAAGATGCAGAAGCGCTGATCCAAAAAGGCCTCCAGGAAAACGATCAGGCCAAGCGCAAAGCAGCCTTGAACGAAGCCATTCGTCTGATCATGAACGATTACCCGATCATTCCGCTGTTGCAATATTCGCTGCCCAGACTGGTCAAATCGTATGTGGGGGGCTACGACACTGAAAACCAGATGGACAGATTCCGCACACAAGACCTTTACATCCTCAAGCACTGAGTCAGCAGATGTTTTCACTCCTTGTGGTCTGACAGATAGACTTGCGCTTCATGTTCGCCTACACCTTTCGCCGTTTGTTGATCACAATTCCGACTTTGCTGGTGGTGATCGGTGTCGTCTACATCCTTTTGTTTTCTGCGCCTGGCGGTCCCTTTGACTCCGAGCGTGTGGTGCCCGAGGCCATTCAGGCACAGCTGATGGCCAAGTACCACCTGGATCAACCCTATTGGAAGCAATACCTGCTCTATATCGGGCAATTGCTGCAAGGCGATTTGGGCGTGTCTTACCGCTACGCCGATTGGTCCGTCAATGAACTGGTGGCCAGCGCCCTGCCCGTATCGCTGACCATTGGCGGGCTGTCGATCGTCCTGTCGCTGGTGATCGGTGTGTTGCTGGGGGCTTTGGCGGCGCTGTACCGCAATTCGTTCATCGACTACATCGTCATGGCGCTGGGCAGCGTGGGCAGCGTGGTGCCTTCGTTTGTTTTGGGTCCGATGTTGGTGTTGGCCTTTGCCATCGGCCTGCAATGGTTGCCGTCTGGGGGGTGGGACCATTTTTCTTGGCGTTTCATGGTGCTGCCCGTGGCGCTGTTGACCCTGATCAACGTCTCTACATTGGCCCGCATCATGCGCGCCAGCATGGTCGAAGTGATGAACAGCAACTACATCCGCACCGCACGCGCCAAAGGCCTGCCCATGCATCTGATCGTGTTCAGGCACGCTATGCGCCCCGCCCTGTTGCCCGTGGTGACCATCGTGGGGCCGCTGGCGGTGTCTTGCATCACCTCGGCCTTGGTGACCGAGAGTATTTTTTCCATTCCCGGCTTGGGCATTTTGGTGGTCAATGGCGCTGCCAACCGCGATTACACCCTGGTGCTGGGCCTGGTGGTGTTGATCACCACGCTGGTTGTGCTGATCAATTTGTGGGTGGACCTGATGTATGCATTCCTTGACCCCCGCAGCCGAGCTTGAGCGCAGCCCTTGGCGTGATGCCTTGCAGCGTTTTCGCCGCAACAAGGCGGCCGTCACCAGTTTGGTGTTTTTGATCTTTGTCACGGCCTTGTGCATTGTTGGCCCTTGGTTGCTGCCCCATGCTTATGACAGCACCGACTGGGACGCCCTCAAGCTGGCACCTTCACTCGCCCACAGCCACTTTGGGGGCACTGACGAATCCGGACGCGATCTGCTGGTGCGTTGCCTGGTGGGCGGACGTATATCGCTGATGGTTGGCATCTTGACCACGCTGACTTCCGTTGCACTGGGTGTGGTCTGGGGCGCTACGGCAGGTTATCTTGGCGGTGCCATAGATCAGGTCATGATGCGCATCGTGGACATCATGTATGCCGTGCCCTACCTGCTGATTGCGATATTGCTGGTCACCGTACTGGGCCGTGACTTTTACCTTGTGGTGCTGGCCATCACCGCTTTTTCGTGGATGGATACAGCGCGATTGGTGCGAGGTCAAACGCTGTCTTTGCGCAAGATGGAGTTTGTAGAGGCAGCCCGCGCCATGGGGGTGTCTACGCCGCGCATCGTGTTGGAGCACATTGTGCCCAACCTTATGGGCCTGGTGCTGGTGTACGCCACTGTCACTGTGCCTGGCGTGATCCTGACCGAGTCGGTGCTGTCCTTTTTGGGCTTGGGCATACAGGAGCCTATGACCAGCTGGGGCGTTCTGATTCATGACGGTGCCCAGATGCTTGATTCAGCCCCATGGCTGCTCATCTTGCCCGCCTTGATGCTGTCGCTCACCCTCTACAGCTTCAACTATTTGGGCGATGGCTTGCGCGATGCGCTCGACCCGAAGGACCACTGACGTGAGCACATCAAGATTGCTCGAAGTCAAGAAACTCAACGTCCACTTTCGGACGCCCGAGGGCGAGTTGCAGGCGGTTCGCGACCTGAGTTTCAGTTTGCAACAAGGCGAAACGCTGGGCGTGGTCGGCGAAAGCGGCTCAGGCAAAAGCCAAACCATGCTGGCCATGATGGGCTTGCTGGCCCCCAATGCCCGCGCCGAAGGCCAGGTCATTTTCAATGGCGATAACATTCTGAATCTGCCCGCAGCCCAGCTCAACCGGGTGCGTGGCCCCAAGTTGGCCATGATTTTTCAGGATCCGATGACCTCGCTCAACCCGTTTTTGACGGTGGAGCGGCAAATGACCGAAGTGCTGCAAATTCACCAAAACGCTTCACGCGGGCAGGCCCGCGCGGCGTCGCGCCAGATGCTGGAAAAACTGCGCATTGCCGATCCGCTGCGTTGCTTGAAGAGCTATCCACACCAGTTTTCGGGCGGCATGCGCCAACGTATCATGATCGCCATGGCACTGCTGAGCCAGCCTGATGTGCTGATCGCCGATGAACCCACCACTGCCTTGGACGTGACGGTTCAGGCGCAAATCGTGGCGCTCTTGCGCCAGTTGCAGCAAGACCACGGCACCAGCATCATCATGGTCACACACGACCTGGGCTTGGTGGCAGGCTTGAGCGATCAGGTGATGGTGATGTATGGCGGTCGGGTCATGGAGCATGCCCGGGCCGATGACATTTTTTACAACACACATCACCCATACACCCGCGCATTGCTGGAATCGGTCCCGCGGATTGAACAGGCTGACGATGCGCTGCTCGCCATACCTGGCATGCCGCCCTCTTTGCGAAACATGCCCGCCGGTTGCCCGTTTGCACCCCGCTGCGGCCGGGCCGACAGCGATTGCCAGTTTCCGGCCCCGTTGAGCCTTGTGACCGATGGCGCAGCCGACCACCGTGTCGCCTGCCACCACACAGGACACCCAGTATGACCTCGGCTTTTCCGACATTACCAGTCCCGCAGCGCCTGCTGCAGGTGCGTGATCTGCGGGTGCAGTACGCCGTCAATGACAGCCTGGGTTTTTGGCCCAGAACCCGCCAACTTGAAGCGGTCAAGGGCATTGGTTTGGACCTGTATGCGGGCGAAACATTGGGCGTGGTGGGCGAGTCCGGCTGCGGCAAGTCGAGTCTGGCCAAGGCCTTGATGGGCTTGATCCCCAGCCGTTGCAGCCAGTTGAAATGGTTCGATCAGGACCTGACTGACCTACCGCTAAAGCGTTGGGGCTCGGTCAGGCGTGATGTACAAATGGTATTTCAAGACCCTTTGTCCAGCTTGGACCCGCGCTTGAACGTGCTCAATATCATTGCCGAACCCTTACGCACCCATGAGCCGGGACTGTCTGCTGAACAGCGCAAGGCGGCCGTGCTGGAAACCCTGAGCAAAGTGGGGCTCGAACAAAGCCTGCTCTACCGCTACCCGCATGAACTGTCCGGCGGCCAATGCCAGCGCATCGGCATCGCCCGTGCCATCATCCTGCGGCCCAAAGTGATTTTGTGCGACGAACCCGTGTCAGCACTCGACGTGTCCATCCAGGCCCAGATCATTCAGTTGCTGCGGCAGTTGCAGCGTGAAATGAACCTGACGCTGGTGTTCATTTCACACGACCTGGCGGTGGTCAAACACATCAGCCACCGGGTGATGGTGATGTACCTGGGCAGCATGATGGAGCTGGGGCCCAAGGACACGTTGTTCAAGCAGCCCGCTCACCCCTACACGCAAGCCCTGCTCGATGCCGTGCCCAAAGCCGATCCACGCAAAGAGCGCCACAAGTCCGTGCCGTTGCTCTCGGGTGACATTCCCTCGCCCCTCGACCCGCCTTCTGGCTGCGTTTTCCATACACGCTGCATGAGGGCTGATGCGCATTGTGCTGTTCAAGCGCCAAGCTTTCAAGTAAGTGAAGTCGGTGTGTTTGCTTGCTGGCATCCGCTGTTGAGGCCATGAAAAAGCCCCGGCTCTTCATACAAGAGCGGGGCTTGAATCAGTAACAATGGGGATCAGCGCACCACAGCGATCTGGTCGCGCTTGCCGGCTTTGTAAGTGAACAAAGTCAGCGCACCGTTTTTAATATCGCCTTTGTTGTCAAAAGTGATGGTGCCCGTGACGCCTTTGTAACCACTGGTCTTGGCCAACTCGGGCAAGTATTGTGCTGGCTCGCTCGACTTGGCGCGCACCATGGCATCGACCATGACTTGGACGGCGTCGTAGACGTAAGGCGAATACAACTGCACATCCGCGTTGAAGCGGGTCTTGTAGCGGGCTGTAAAGTCTTCCATGCCTTTTTTCTGCTGGCCTTCCACGCCACCGGCTTCCGCACAAATCACCTGGCCGTCGGCCATGGCGTCACCGGCCAGTTTGGCCAACTCAGAGGTGCAAATACCATCGCCGCCCATGAACTTGGCATTGATACCCAGCGACTTCATTTGGCGGATCATCGGGCCGGCCACAGCGTCCATGCCACCAAAGAACACCACATCAGGTTTTTTGGCCTTGATGGTGGTCAAGATGGACATGAAGTCAGAGGCCTTGTCGGTAGTGAACTCATGTCCCACCAGCTTGCCACCAGCTGCTTTGACTGCTTTTTCAAACTCTTCAGCCACACCTTGACCGTAGGCGGTGCGGTCATCGATCACAGCGATGGATTTGCCCTTGACGTTGTTCACCGCATAACGTCCCAAAGTGCCACCCAAGTGAACGTCATCGGCCACCACGCGAAAGGTGGTCTTGTAGCCACTGCGTGTGAATTTAGGATTGGTCGCCGAAGGCGAAATTTGCGGAATACCGGCGTCGCTGTAAATTTTGGCGGCGGGAATGGAGGTGCCTGAGTTCAGGTGACCGATCACACCGCTGACTTTGGCGTCCACCAGCTTTTGCGCTGCGGCTGTGCCTTGCTTGGGGTCCGCTGCATCGTCTTCGGCCACAAGTTCGAGCTTGACGGCTTTGCCGCCGATCTTGACGCCTTTGGCATTCAACTCCTCGATGGCCATGCGGGCACCGTTTTCATTGTCTTTGCCCAGGTGTGCAATGGCGCCGCTCAGCGGCGCCACGTGACCAATTTTGACCACTTCTTGCCCCCAGCTTGCGCCGGCTGCCAAGAACATGACGGCCGCTGCAGTTGTTTTGAATTTCATGTGCATAAGTTCTCCGAAAAAATGATTTGATTGAAATGAAGCAAGGAATAACGATAGCGCAAATCAGGTCAACAGAATCACAAGTTCAGACCTATTTCCGCTCAAGCGGGTTCAACATTTCATTCACGCTGCGCCTGACTGTCAATTCAAGCCACTGCTCCAGCCCAGGCTTGAGGCTTTGTGTCAATTGAGCGATCAGTGCATTTTTCTCTTGCTCAGTGATACCGCTCAACTGCAGGCGTCTCAGGCTTGCGGGGTCAAGATCTTGGGGCTTAACAACTTTGTGCAACGTGGGGACTCGTTGCATGTCAATGGGCTCGGCGGGGTTTTTTTGCGACATAAATCAATGCGGTTTCAAGTTCAAATCGTGACGCTGCAGGCTGTAACCCAACGCGGTGTATTCTTTCCATCGCTCGCGTGCTTGCAAACGGTCAGCGGGGTCATCGCTGACCACCTCAATCAGGCGGTCAAAGCTTTCAAATCCTTCAGGCAACCCAGGCCCAAGATTGACGGCAGTCTTTACGCCCTCAACAGCTTTTAATTGGGTGGCCAAGATGACTGCTGAATGGCTCAGCAAATGAACCTGGCTGGCTTGGCAGTGGGTCACAAAATCATGCGGCGAAAGGGACCACAGGGCCGCATCCAAATGCTGCAAATCAGCTTCTGGCACCACCACAAAGAGCCGTTGATTGATTGAAGCGCCTTTGCGCAACAAACGACAGGCATAGTTCAGTTTGTCAGTCGCATTGAAGTGAAATTCAATTTGCGTCATACCAGTCAATCAGCAGCTGTTTGGGCCTTGCGAGCGGGATTCACTGCCCCTGAATGACGTGGTTTCGTGACGGTCTGCGACAACAGGTAATGCATCAGCAAACCCACAGGTCGCCCGGTCGCCCCTTTGGCTGCACCACCCTTCCAGGCGGTTCCAGCGATGTCCAAATGCGCCCAAGGAAAGGCTTTGGCAAATCGCTGCAAAAATTTGGCCGCCGTGACCGCGCCTGCGGCACGCCCGCCGAGATTGGCCACGTCGGCAAAATTGCTTTTCAAAGCGTCAGCATAGTCATCGTCCAAAGGCATGCGCCAGCACAAGTCCATGGCTTGATCTCCGGCTTGCTCAAGGGCTTGCGCCAAGTCGTCATCAGTGGCGAAAAGACCCGAGCGAACCGCCCCCAAGGCCACCACACAGGCGCCTGTGAGGGTGGCGATGTCAATCACCGCTTTGGGTTTGAAGCGTTCAGCGTAGGTCAAGGCATCGCATAACACCAATCGACCTTCGGCATCGGTGTTCAAAATTTCAATGGTCTGACCGCTCATGCTGGTCACCACGTCGCCCGGTTTAACGGCCAAACCGTCCGGCATGTTCTCGCAAGCCGGGATCAAACCCACCACGTTGATGGCGGGTTTGAGCAAGCTCAGTGTTTTGAAAACACCTAGCACGCTGGCAGCGCCGCTCATGTCGAATTTCATTTCATCCATTTCAGCGGCAGGTTTAATGGAAATGCCACCCGTATCAAATGTGATGCCCTTGCCCACCAGCACCACGGGCGCTTGGGTTTTGGCCGCACCGTGGTAATGCAACACAATGAACCGCAGGGGCTCGCGCGAGCCTTTTGCCACTGACATGAATGAACCCATGCCCAGTTTGCCCACTTCTTTGGGGCCCAGCACCTCACAGGCCATCTTGGATCCTTTGGCCAGCGCTTTGGCGGCTTCGCCCAGCTGGGTAGGCGTGGCATGGTTGGCGGGTCGATTGGCCCATTCTTTGGCCTCTTCAATGCCCATCGCTATGGCGGTTGCGTGGTCAAAAGCTTGTTGTGCAGCGGCACTTAGCGTGGGCACTCCGATTTTCAAATGGGTGATTTTTCGGCCTGATGGCTTCGATTGAGTTGCGGTGTACACATAACTGGTTTCGGCTGCGGTGAGCACTGCAGCTTGCAAGGCGTCCAATTGGGGTGCACTGGCAAAGACCAGCGACAATTTTTTGGATTGCGCAGATTTAACGGCGGGCATCACCGCAGCCATGGCGGTCCTGACTTGGGCCGGCGTTCCCTGAGCACAGCCCACCAGCCAAATTTTAGGCGCTTGAATTTTAGGCAAGCGGTAAGCCGCCAGTGTTTTTCCTGCTTTGTGCTCAAAATCTTTGGCCTCCAAGGCCTGGGTTATCAGCAAAGAAATGGCATCTTTGCCAGCCGCAAAGCCCTCCGGAACGAGGACAATTAAAGTATCGGATTTATCTTGGCAAGCGCCTTCGAGTGTGAGGGGGGCGATTTCGAAGTTCATAATGGTCTCTTTTGATGTGCCTCCATGTTATTCCATTCTTCTCTTCGTAAGGATTTATCACGCAGTTTCGGTGCAACAGTAGTTGTTTTGTCAACTATTGTAATGACCAACGTGCTGATCCGTACGCTGGGCGATGCAACAGCTGGCGGCGTTAACCCTTCGGAAATCATGCTGGTCATGGGTTTTACAGTATTGGGGCATCTCACCTCGATTCTGACTTTGAGCTTGTTCATCGCCATTGTCTCGACCTTGTCGCGCATGTATGCAGACAGTGAAATGGTAATTTGGTTCTCCAGCGGGCGTGGCCTGGCCTCTTTTGCGCCGCCTATTTTCCGCTTTGCATGGCCTATTTTGCTGACCATTGCCACCCTGTCGTTGGTGTTGTGGCCTTGGAGCAATCGACAAGCCCAGGACCTGAATGATCGTTATCAACAACGCAGCGACATTGAGCGTGTAGCGCCCGGTCAATTTCAGGAGTCTGCTGGCGGCAAACGCGTTTTTTTCATCGACAAAGAGACACCTGGCAATCCAACAGGCACCAATGTTTTTGTCTCCAGCATCGAAGGCGAAATAGAAAGCATCACTTCAGCACGACAAGGCAAGATTGAAATTCAAAATGACGAGCGCATTTTGAACCTGAAATTCGGCCAACAAGTGTTGCGCAACACCCGAACAGGTGAAGTGCGGGTGATTGAATTCAACGACTATAGAGTGGTGATTGATCCCGACGTCAAAACCAACGCGTCCAATGCACCCGGCATGACCTCCACACTGGAGTTGATTCGCAATCCCACACTCCGCCACATGGGCGAGCTCGGTTGGCGCTTGGGTTTGGGGGTGTCGGCCATCAACTTGATGCTGCTGGCTTTGGCTTTATCGACCAGCAATCCGCGGGTCGGCCGCAGTTATCACACCGCGTTGGCCTTGTTGATTTTTGTTGTTTACTACAACATGATCAATGTCGGCCAGACTTGGGTCAGCTCAGGCCGCTTCAGTTTTACGGGGTTTTTGGTGGTCTTGCATGGAGGCGTTTTCGTGCTTGCATTGCTGTGGATCGCGGCGCGCCACATGAACCTGTCATGGCGCAGCCTGCTGACGCTCGGACGCCTCACAGCAAGGGCGCGGGCATGAAAACGATTCGCAGACTGATACACGGGGAAATCATCCGGGCCGTAGGCTTTGTGACCCTCGGATTTTTGGCTCTTTTTATTTTTTTCGACATTGTTGACCAATTGCAGGCCGTCAGCCGCTCGGCCATGACGGGATACCAATTTCAACACGCCCTGTTGTATGTCAGCTTGCTGATTCCGGGGCATCTGTACGAACTGCTGCCTCTCTCGGTGTTGATTGGCAGCATATTTGTCATGGCGCGGTTTGCGCAAAGTTCTGAATTCACTATTTTGCGAACCGGCGGCTTGGGTCCCTGGCGTGCGTTGGGTTCCTTGTTCAAATTGGGTCTGCTGTTTGTGGCATTGACTTTTTTTCTGGGTGACTATGTGACCCCTGTCGCCAACCGCCATGCGCAACTGCTCAAAGCCAAATTTCAGGGGCGCATTACCATCGGTCAAACAGGGGCTTGGCTCAAAGAAAAACAAAAGGATGTGAACTTTGCCGTCAATGTGGCCGCATTGAACAGCGACGGTCAATTGGCTCAGGTCCGCATACACGCCTTTGGCCCTGACGGCCGCTTAGCCTACATTGCCAGTGCGCCCACAGCCCGTATTGAACAAAACGAATGGGTCATGGACAACGCCCAAAAACGGGACTACACCATCGGCAAAGCTATGCCTGCAAGCATTGAAACGCAGCAGATCGCGAAATGGCGTTGGCCTACCGAAATTTCCACAGAAATGGTGGCCGCAGCCTTGCTCAGCCCGGACCGCATGCAAACGCTGGGCTTGTTCCAATACATGCGCCACCTGGCTGCCAACGGACAAAATGCGCAACGCTACGAAATCGAGTTTTGGCGCAAAGTCTTTTATCCCCTGAGTTGCCTGGTAATGCTCTCTTTGGCATTGCCTTTTGCTTACCTTCACTTTCGCTCCGGTCACATCACGGGCTACGTGTTTGGAGGCGTCATGGCAGGCATCAGCTTTTATCTGCTCAATAACGTCTTCGGTTTCATGGGCAACCTCAACAATTGGCAGCCGTGGCTGACCTCTGCAGCACCGTCATTGATCTACAGCGCCGTTTCACTGACGACCTTTTGGTGGCTGGTACTGAGGCAATAAATATGAATTCATCTCCAACTTCCCCTTGCTTTGGCATTATTGTGTTCGCCCATGGTTCGCGCGACCCGCTGTGGAAACGTCCCATCGAAGACGTGGCAATCCGTATCCGGGAGCGCAATCCGCAAACACCTGTAGCCTGCGCTTATTTAGAGTTGACAACGCCCGATTTAGCGCAAGTTGCAGCTGAAATGATCGCTTCGGGGGTTGCGCGTATACGCATCACGCCTCTTTTTTTGGGGGTGGGCCGGCATGCACGCGAAGACTTGCCTGTATTGGTCAGTGATTTGAAAATACGCTACCCATCGGTTCATTTTGAACTTCAAGCGGCTGTGGGGGAAAACGAAAAATTGATCGACTTGATGGCACAAATCGCTTTGGACGGCCTGTAAATCACGCACCCATCCACCTATAGACACATAAAGCATAATTAGCAGATTCTTTATGGTATCCAACTGTGAACCTGCATCAATTTAGATTTGTCCAAGAGGCGGCACGTCGCAACCTCAACCTCACCGAGGCGGCCAAAGCGCTTCACACTTCGCAGCCCGGCGTCTCCAAGGCCATCATTGAGCTGGAAGAAGAGCTGGGCATTGACATTTTTGCCCGGCACGGCAAACGCCTCAAAAGAATCACCGAGCCGGGCTTGCAGGTCCTTCAGAGCATTGAAATCATCATGCGGGAAATCGGTAACCTCAAACGCATTGGCGAACAATACAGCGCGCAAGACAGTGGCACTTTGTCGATCGCGACCACCCACACCCAAGCGCGTTATGTGCTGCCCTTGCCAGTGGCCAAACTGCGCGAAAAATACCCCAAAGTCAACATCAGCCTGCACCAAGGTGCGCCCGATCAAGTGGCCAAAATGCTGCTCGACGACACCGCCGAAATCGGCATGGCCACAGAGGCCCTGGCCGCTTACGATGAGTTGATCACCCTTCCCTGTTACGAATGGCAGCACATGCTGGTCTTGCCTTTGGACCATCCGCTCGCCCAAAAGGGCAACTTGACCCTGGAAGATGTGGCTAAAGAACCGGTGATCACCTACCACCCCTCTTTCACTGGGCGCACCCGCATCGACATGGCATTTGCCCACAAAAAGCTGCATCCCCGCATCGCCCTAGAGGCCATCGACTCCGACGTGATCAAAACCTATGTGCGTCTGGGGCTGGGTGTGGGCATCGTGGCCGAGATGGCGGTCAAGGATGACCCGGTCAAAGACCTGGTCATTCGACCTATGGGGCAGTTGTTGGGCATGAATGTGGCGCGCGTCGCTTTCAAACGTGGCGCCTACCTGCGCAATTTTGTCTATCAGTTTGCCGAAATGCTCAGTGACCGGCTGACCCCGGCCCTGATCGCCAAAGCCATGACAGGCCATGTGACCGATTACGAACTCTAACCTCTTTCATTTTTCGATTTTTGTGATGACCTCTTACACCCCCAGCCTCGTCTCCAAACATCCCGACATGGGGACCACCATTTTCACTGTGATGTCGGGTCTGGCCAGCGAAACCGGAGCTGTCAATCTGGGTCAAGGTTTTCCGGACTTTGCCTGCGACCCTCAATTGACCGAAGCCGTCAACAAAGCGATGCAAGAAGGATTGAACCAGTACCCGCCGATGAGCGGGATTGCCCCACTGCGCGAGGCCGTCAGCGCCAAAATTCAAAAGCTCTATGGCCGCCATTACGACCCCACCCACGAAATCACCATCACCGCTGGGGCGACACAAGCCATTCTGACCATCATTTTGGCCGTGGTGCATCCGGGCGATGAGGTCATCGTTCTTGAGCCTTGCTATGACAGTTACAGGCCCAACATCGACATGGCCGGTGGTGTGGTCGTCGCGGTACCCCTCACGCCCGGTACTTTCAGGCCAGACTTTGACAAAATCCAGGCCGCCATCACGACCAAGACCCGCGCGATCATCATCAATTCGCCTCACAACCCCAGCGGCATGATCTGGAGCGAGCAAGACATGCTGCGCTTGCAAGAAATCTTGGCCCCCACCCATGTGCTCCTGATCAGCGATGAGGTTTACGAGCACATGGTGTATGAACCCAACCGCCACTGGAGCGCCGCCCAATTTGAGGGCTTGGCAGCGCGCGCCTTCATCGTCTCGAGCTTTGGTAAAACCTACCATGTGACCGGCTGGAAAATCGGGACCGTCTGCGCACCCGACTCAATGACCCGCGAATTCCGCAAAGTGCATCAATTCAACGTGTTCACCGTCAACACGCCCATGCAATACGGCTTGACGCGGTTCATGGCTGACCCCCAACCCTATTTGCAGTTACCTGCTTTTTACCAGCGCAAACGCGATTTGTTTCGTCAAGGTTTGGCACAAACCCAATTCAAACTGTTGCCAAGTGAAGGTACTTATTTTCAGTGCGTGGATATTTCCGGCCTGAGCGTGCCCGAGAAGAACCTGAGTGAGGCGGATTTTTGCAAATGGCTAACGACCGACATTGGCGTGGCCGCCATTCCGTTGTCGGTGTTTTATGCCAATAACTTTGACCAGCGGGTCATCCGTTTTTGCTTTGCCAAACAGAATGAAACACTGCACAAGGCCATTGACCGGCTCGCCAAGCTTTAATCGTCTGTGTTGTCATCCAGTCCGGGGAACAGCACCGAGGTGAAGCCAAAGCGACTGAAGTCGCGCACCCGCATGGGGT
>Ga0136644_10001352_pt1 | contig 19564 bp, 19 predicted proteins | sample C_130820_EF_Meta_FD_94780 | JGI IMG/M metagenome (GOLD analysis project Ga0136644, IMG submission 94780) | Freshwater microbial communities from Lake Croche, Canada to study carbon cycling - C_130820_EF_MetaG (v2) (version 2) | ecosystem: Environmental > Aquatic > Freshwater > Lake | place... | reverse complement strand
TATCATCACCATCATCACCATCATCACCATCATCACCATCATCACCATCATCACCATCATCACCATCATCACCATCATCACCATCATCACCATCATTACCATCATCACCATCATCACCATCATCACCATCATCACCATCATCACCATCATCACCATCATCACCATCATCACCATCATTACCATTATTACCATCATCACCATCATCACCATCATCGCCATCATCACTATCAACACCATCGTCGTTAATACTATTGCCGGTAGGGTGGGTTTTGACGACGTTATCAGATAAGGAAGAATTGCTTAAATCAAATAGAATTTCGGATTCGCGAATTAATAAGGCAACCTTTAATGCAGAATCTTCTGCTACACTAATAGCATCTTCTAGTCCATCTTCTGAAATGTCTTCTTTGCTTAGTACCAATTTAAGTATAGAATTTGCTTCGTTAGCTTTATCAATTGCTTCTTTAGCTCTTTTACGGGCTAATTCTGATTTATCTTCTTCTGAGCCTGATTCAGGCATTGCTGTTTTAGATAAACCTAATTTCTCAATAATATCCTGCTTTGTTTTTTCTATTTGACTACTTAAAGTGTTTCCCTGTTCCTTAATTTTTTCGAGCTCACTCTTAAGTTCTTCACAACAATTCGTCATATTTGCAGATACATTCTGTTGGCCTTGTTCTCTTTGTGTTGCATCTCTCTCTTCATCTCTCTCTTCATATTCCTCTTCTTCTGCCCCACCACTGGCACACATCATACTGGGCTCTATATCATCATCGCCTGCACGAATCATTTCATCGATGGTCTTCATAATATTTTTAGATTGCATGCGTTGTCCGTCGGGTGTTGAAAAATTATCCATAGTTTGTTGTAGTTTTGTACGATAGTTACAAAGAATCTTTAAAGCAACCTTTGGTACAGGGTATACAGGTCCAACATCTAGCCAATTGATAAAGGTTCTGTAATCTTCGGGACGGAGTTTTATATTTATATTTTCTTGACCATTTTGGATAATACCAAAGGATTCTAACAAAGGAAGGTCATCGTCAATATATCCACGTTTATCTGTAAGTCTTTCTTGCTTACTTTTTTTATCATTGCTGATAGCCAAACCCATAGGGAAGGACATAGCGCTCTAAATGAGGTGAATTTTTTATAAATGAAATTTAAGCACGGTCATTTTAGAAATATTGCGCTTTAATCTCTTATAACGTCTCATATCAAAGTTAACTTCGATATGAGATGGTATGATTGTGAACAAATAATATCACTTTGCAGAATATTTGTTAAAAATTCGCTGTAATTCGTTCAAGCCACCACCGCTCTGTTGTCCACCTTTCTGTCCCTTGATACGATTAACCTTTGTTTTGACATTATCTAGTTTATTTTCCACACGCTTTATTAATTTCTCTATTTCTACATGCTCATTGTGACTTTCTTCACAGGGCTTTGGTACATCGGATTCAATTAAACTACGCGTTGTCATTGATTTTAAACGTGCCTCATATTGAAGAAGTTTTGAGTCCATTAATCCTTGTTGTGTTTGCTCATCTATTTTACGTTGAACATCCTGACGTGCCTTAAGTAATACTGACCATAAGACATAATAAGAAACCTCACATTCTCTATTAGTTAATATGGCAATACTACTTTGACATTTTGGTAATGCTTCAAAAAAATCATAAAGATAAGGTCTAACGGCTTCATAGGTGTCATCAGTTATACCTATATTATCAAGCAGTTCTATTTCAGTCGATGTTAGTGTTAGCTTATCATTCTTGTTTAAAAAAATCTCTTTACGACGCTCTCTTGATTCTGTATCATAACGTATAAAGTATTTTGAACCCGAAAGAGTAATCTCTTCTGTGCCTATACTTTTGCCTGTTAACTGGTCAAGTTTAGGTCCTGGGGTCTGTTTACCTTTCATAGCCTTTGCTTTTATAGCCTCAACTAGTTCACCTTGCTGAGCCATTAATTTTTTAAATGGACTTTTTTCTTCAGGGACGTTTTCTTCAGGGACGTTTTCTTCAGGGACGTTTTCTTCAGGGACGTTTTCTTCAGGGACGTTTTCTTCAGGGACGTTTTCTTCAGGGCCGTTTTCCTCAGGGACGTTTTCTTCAGGTCCGTTTTCTTCAGGGATGTTTTCTTCAGGGCCGTTTTCTTCTTCATTGTTATCTATTAACGATACTTGCCTTTGTTTAGGTTTTTTAAGAATTATATCATTTGCATCATTCATACCTTGGTCTTCATCGTTATTTTCTATATGATTTTCATTCACAACTTTTCCAACTGGAGCTTGTTTTTCTGAATTTGAATGATGATTTATTTGTGCAGTTATTGTCTCAAAATCCTCTTCCAACTCTGTTAAAAAGGCTTTTAAATCTTTATTATGATAAGATTTAACCCTTTTTATCTTTTGTCTTAATGCCTCCTGTTTTGCTAGTAAAGCTGATAATTGTGGGTCATTTTTAAAATCATCTGTATATTTTTTAAGACTGGATATTGACATCCCCTTTTATGTTATAAGATTTTATATATTGTATTTCCGCCAAATAGAGCTGGACTTAAATACATGATAGGGTACAATATTAAATATGAGTGTTTCGAATGATAATTTTGTGGATGTTACACAACTAAAAACAGGGAGACCTAATACAACTGTTCGTAACCGTATTCAATGTAAACAGGAACTTATTGTCTCATGGTTGCAAGAATTCTTTACAAATCCGGGACAACTAGAAGCTATTTTACCTATCTTAAAGGGAAAGTCTGATATTAGTCTTCGTTTAATTGACTGGTTTGTGACTAACTATGCCAAGAAGAATAATATTAGCTATATTTTAAATCAGCGTCAATTTCTAGTCTATTTTCACTATAAGCGTGAGCTGAAGGCTTATAGTAAGCGCCTTTTTGACCCATTTTGTCGTCGTGAAAGAATCATATTCCAGGCACGTGGTCACGAATCTTTTGAAACAACTGTTGGTCAATTGAATTTCTTTCGTTGGGCCTTAGAAAAGGACATATTGGTTTATATTAAGGAGAATCTTGAGACCATTGAGAAGGATATGAATACCAGTATGCGGGATCACTATGGTTCTACCAATTCTTCTAATACCAGTGAACCCAAATCAGTTCTAGAAGGTACTGTATCAACTTCCTCAACATCTTCATTACGGCGCCGCCGTACTGAACTTTCTAAGTCTGCACTCAAAAAAGTTAATCTACACACATGTGATATTGTTGTATCGTTTGGTTAATATCAAATACGTTGACTTTAAAAATAAAACTTAATTATATTCTGTTTTATTTTTATTAGACTGAATATTTAATGTTGATACTGTTTTGTATAGTCATCCGTTTTGGGTCGGAGTAATTCGTAGGCCTGAATAGAAGCAAGTTTTGCGGATTCATCTTCAGGAATATATCTATATGTAAATTGACGCTCAGCTAAAAGGCGGGTAGAATCTAGGTCGCGCTCTCTATTGTCTTCATAAACGGCTGAACGCATTTCACGGGGTATATTACGGGCGTCGTTGACGGGGTCAAGACGCTGTAAATATGGATTATTGATTAAACCGGGATTCTGTGTAGGTACAATTATAGGCTGGTCGACTCCTGACCTTTTAAGAGGTTGTTTGTTAATATCTGGATAAAATTGTGGTTGTTGTTCTTGAATGTGATTTTGAATCGATTTACGGGATGAAATTGGATTCATATCCATAAAAATCGGATTGGGCGAATTTTTAATCTCTTCACTATTTGGTTCTTTAGTATCATATTGCAAACTTTCCCAGATACGTGAATTCATGGCATCGCGACTATTCGGTTCAAACCGTATACGCGCACTAGCTGACATAGGGATATTAATCTGAGTTGGGTCAAAAAGAGGTGGATTACCACGACGAATTTCACCAGACCGCTCTTCCCATCGTTTTTGTTGGTCTTGATGGGACATCTTAGTCTCTGTATCTTATTTTAATTCTATGTTTAGACCCATTTCGTTTTAATTATCAATCCCGAATATATTTATACTTTAATGGTACAAGAATGTACCTTTATATTTTGTCCACTTGTACCTACTGAAATGGCATTTAGAGAAAAGACTTTTTCTGATTATGTTAGCATTTCATTGTTCTTTACTGATTTGAGAATAAGGGAAAGTACTTCAAAAAATTCTTATTCTGGATTTATATATTTCAAGGGACCATATGAAAATTACAATGATGGTACTATGGGATTTTATAATAATCCCAAATGGTGGGAGTCTGGTGCCAAATCGTGTGTAAATGGATGTTGTAGGGTACCCTTAGAGAAGGGTTATGTTTTGGGTACTGTAAGGGTGACGACGAATCAACGAAAGTACTTTCCTAGAAATTGGCTTGAATTCAAAAGTATAGAAGGGCTTGAACAGCTGTTTTCAAAAATTACAGACAAAAATGGTATATCACAGATTCGTCTTACTGACTACGGACATTTTACAGTACATGTTCAAGGTGCGATATAAATCGCTAGATTCAACACATTTGTTACAGGGTCGATGCTATTTACTGAGGCTTGGTAGTGATTGCCTACAGAGATTAGAGTTGAACCTTGAAGGGTATTCTTAACATAGTCAAAATACCAGAACTGATTCGGTACAAGAGTGGATACATGTGCAAATCCATTGAGTGACAATGAGGGCATGAACCATAGCACGCCACCCTTCTTGACATCGGTAATCCAAATATCAAAACGATGATTTGCATCTTGATTATGTAGGCTCTGTACGTGACGGACCACCTTCCAATTCGTATATAGGTCTTGGATGGACCTAACCAGTGTTGAGCGATGATTGAGCCAATCGACCTCATCTTGGAGCGTTTGGTCATTGAGATTATGACCTGCAAGAAGACGATGTACCAGCACATCTGCATAACGACGCATGGGACTAGTGAAATGTACATAATCTGTTAGGCCTAGACCGAAATGCCCCTTCTTGTCTACCGAATAATGCGCACGTGCATAACGCTTGACCAGGATAAATGAATCAACTAGCTCATTGTTCGTAGATACGAAATTTTGGTATGCAAGACCTCTTAGACTGTCGTGGAATCGATTGGGAAGCTTTAGTTGACAATGGTTAAGATGCTTGGACACTACAAGATTGGCCAAGACCATAGCTGTAGCAACAAGGTTGTGTGCAGGGTCATTGGTGGACTCTACAAACAGATTGTCCAAGTGACCTGTAGCTTTGTTGATATGAAATCTTACTGAAGGGAGATTCAAATGATACTTTACATCTTCTGAACGCCGATTACTAAGCTGAACCAAATAGTCAAGTTCCTTGGTTGAGTTATTTGTTTTGAGCATTTGTGCAACCTGCTCATAGCAATAACGATTCTTTACAACAATCGTGCTTCTGTAAATATCATAGGCCTCTACAAGTCCATACTCATTGAGTTCTACCTTTACAGTAATTACACGTCGCTGTTCGTCCTTTACTAGACTTAGTGTATCTGAAGCCAACTCTGTGTCAAGTAGATGCTCTGTATGCTCATTTGAAAGATAGAGGGATAGACATAGGTCGCTAAGCCGTGTATTTGTTAGCTGCTTCTGGGTCTCAGTTGCTGCAATATCCACGATATGGATATATACAGTATTCTTATCTACATCAACACTAATTGCATCATCGAAGTCTACTGAACTTGAAGGGTCAATTGTAAAAGTATTCAGTCTATCGTGATTGATTACTGAATCAATCGTATAAAGTGGCTTATTATAGATATATTCAGGATTTGGTGATGGCTTAATGAAAAGACTGTACATCTTCAGAAGACAGGGTACATCATCTAGTGGGTCACTACTATATACACCCTTAGAGAAGATTTCACCATTTGCTTTTAGCCAAATAACTAGACGGTCGCCGATTTTTAGAGGCAGGTCGCCTACCTTGAACTCAGGTGCAAAGGGACAAGAAGGTCCTAGATTTGCAATATAGAACTGGGCAACCTTATGTTCAATCGAACGAATAATCGCAATGGCTGGTTGTTCCTTACGTTCAACCAGAACAACATCACCTGACTTACTCATACCGACCTTATCGCCTGGCATGAACTTTGTCGATGTGATTGGGACAATTTGTGGCTCTGCATTCGGTTGCGGTAAACTGATAACAATCTTGCCCCCATGGAGCTCAATTGTGCCGAATTGTACCATGGTGACTTTTTTCTTTTTAAACTACCATTTAAAAAACTTACGTTTATCAATTTTATAAAAAATTTTACTTCCTTTTGCTACCGTTAAGTACTTAAAAACATCTATTACTATTGATTGGACAAAATTATAGCGACACAGACCTAAACAAACGCTATGTATATATATTAGAACATGTTTAGAGCTAAGACTGCTAAACGCTCTACGGGCAATAAGAAAAATTCTAATGTTTCTGGTCCAATAACGCCATTTACAAATACCATGCAGAACACAACTGTACCAAATATAGATACTGATATTCCTGTAGACCTTTCAGGTAGCCCAGCTCCTGTGAGTGAACGAAATACCAATCTTGTGAGTACAGAGTCTATGTTATCGGCCTTGTTAGATGCTGAATCAAAGGCTGCTGTACATAGACCTTGGTTACGTTTAGAGCGCGGTCTTCGTATGCGTCTATTACGTGCTTATGTTGAAAGGCAAACTGAATTAAGTCAACAGGAGCGTGTAGACCTTTTGTTAGCTCTTGTAGATGCACTTGACAAGAAGCTTTTGAATTCTAAATCACAAATAACCTATAATACAGATACTGGTGATATTTCAGAGATTAATGCATTAAAAATTATTAAGCCTATTGCTGGTAAGACAGTATTTCGTATTGAACCACCAAATCGGACCACTAAAAAGGTGCGTCGGGTGTCAACCGGTTCTGATAGCGATTAGCCAGTACGCGCTACATAAACTGCGTCAAAGATACTATCTGGAGAAGATGCATCAAAATTGACAAAAGTGGGTACATAAAAAATATCATAATTTGACGCTACTGATGTTTGATTATGACTAGTCACTGTACCTGTCTTTCTTTTTACAAGTCTAAGTATCTGTTGTGTTTCACCGTTGATTTGAAAGACAAGTTTCTTATTCAAGTCTTCCATGAGCCATTGCTGGCCCATGATAATAGGTGCTGGTGATTGCTCATTAATTGTTAAATATAATGAATTTAAGTCAACAAATGACTTACAATTGATTATAGAGCCTGTTTTATCATAAACGACATTTGTATTTTTGAGCCCCTTTTCAATAGTTTCGGGAGCATACGCAGTACCACCGCTTAAATATGAAATAAAATATTTTGTTTCGGATTTTTGCGGTGATTCTGTAAATAGACCCTTCATTCTATTTACAGAATCTTTTTTTATTACGTTAAGTTCTCCTTCATATCGGGATAGGCATAGGCAAATAATGATATTGCAACAAGAATAAATAAATGACAAAGAACTTCTTTGGTCTTGTTACCCTTTGTCATATAATAGAGTATAGATTCTAAGAGTCCCCACAATGCGAATACTTTTAATATACCTAAATGACTAATTAAATAAGCGTGGTCTCTGTCCAAGCCTTCCTCAATTAAAATTGGTTCTGTGAACATGTCTTGTTATATATGGTGATGATTTTTATTCATTTAGTCAAATCTATCATTATGGCCCAATCGGGATAAAGGTCAAAGTGTGTCTTTTTTTTACTTGGATTCATCCACGGATAAGGCATGTAGATATTTTTACGGGGTTCTTGTTGATAGTAAGCACCCATCCAACTAAGACTTGAATTAGCGCAAATAGCCCCTGAACAAGAAGCCATTTCTAAAAGCGTATCGTATGCGGTTTGTGTTTCTGCTAATGTGTAATCAAAAGGTACATGAATATTGTCTTTTATGAATTTTTCAACCTTGTGATTTTCATTCGAAAAAACCAGAAATTTGGCTTGAATGTCTGATTCCATAATTTGCATAATAGCTTCTGAATAGTACTTTTTGAGAGGAATTTTATAATCTTTGTGATTGCAGTAGTCGCCTAAACGTATATGTAAAAAATATGTGTTAGGTTTTTTTTCTTTTTGCTTTATTTGTGTTGTAGGGTAATTTGATATAAAATATTTAGGTGATTGAAAGTATCCATGAAATAAGACTGATTGATTTACATACGTTGGTATCTTTTTATAGCTAAATGCATTATTATCGGGGTCATTTACCCTTATCCAGTTCGTGGTGTTAGTGTTGTCGGATATATATTCAAAGGGGCCTAACAGACTTTCCAATGATTTTAATGTCAAATCTGGACCTTCGTGTGCGTCATTTATCATATGTTTTTTTATCAGGACAAATTGTTTATGGGTTTGTTTAGCATATTCTAGGGCTGCATGAATCACAAAGATTCTATTTGCGAAGCCTCCTATAAGTACTACGCTTACATAGTGCATTAAATTGGTAATTTATTATTATGTTGACTAAAAAACGACGATTTCATAAATAGAGGTTTGGGGAACACCTGGTGTCGATTGTGATAGCGGATATAGAATTGTTCCATCAGAAAACATACTTATTACTATTTTAGAGCCGGCATAGGGTACTACTTCTTGGATGACACCGTCAAAATTTATATTGAGAGTTAGTTTGGCTACTCCGTTTCCACTTACTGATAAATATATCATGGTACCCTTATTGGGTGGTACTACTAAGGCATTTAATTCAGTATCTTGTGTTATGGTAATAGTATAATTAGAGGTTTGTGAAAAATCGGCATTGATGATGGGAGTAGAATCGGAAATATCTTGCGTATTGATTGGGTAGAACTGGCCACCCGCTACCACATCACCTAATGTGTATACTGATTGACCCTTGTGAGCAACACCCTCTTGCTGACTTGTACCTCTAGGATTGAAGTCTAAGCCGTCTGTTAATTCTGGGGCTCTATGAGCGTTATAAAGAGCAAATATACCAGCATTTGAATCTATAAATCCACTAATCAAGGTGACTGCGTCATAAACACCTGTCATAATTGTTTTGATAGATGGATGAATGCCTGGATAAAGTTTACGACCGGTTTCCTTCAAGATACGTCCTGGAGGACAATTGTCACTAGTGGAACTTGTGTTTAGAGTTAGACCTGAATTTACATCATAACTATAAAAGGCATTATTGAAAGTGCGTGTTGATATGTATTGGGTTGCCGCACGGGCCATTGCTTTCTATTCTTGGATTGATTTTTAAAATTGAATAAAAGGTTCTAAGAAGAAAACGTCAGGATTAGTTAGAACATGACTGTAGCGGGAGCGAAAAAGACCTTGACTGCCTTGAAGAAAGACTTTTATAACACCATGAATATTTTAACTAAGAAACAATTGGAAGAAGTGTTGGCCTATTTAGGCGACCAATATTATAATGAGGGCCTTTCCTTGGTATCCGATGAAGAATATGATAGACTGCGGGAAACCTTGGGTAAGAAATTCGGTAATTCGGAAATTCTTGAGGCCGTCGGAGCAAAGGTTGAGAAAAATAAGATACGATTGCCTTATTTTCTTGGTTCCATGGATAAGATTAAGCCCGATAAGAACAATTTAGAAAAATGGCTTACCAAGTACAAGGGCGCGGTCTGTATTTCAGATAAATTGGACGGTATTTCGGGTCTGGTTACAAAAAAAGATGGAGTGCGGGGTCTATATACACGTGGAGATGGTAGTGTCGGTCAGGATATTAGTTATATGCTTCCATTTATTCAAATAGGTGATTTTCCCGGATTAGATAACTATGCTGTACGCGGTGAGCTAATTGTGAGTAAGGCTAATTATGATAAGGTGAAGGAGGGGAAACGTGGTGCAAGACAAATGGTTAGTGGTTTGGCAAATCAAAAAACGTTGACGGCGGAGCGCAAGGCTGAAATGGCATTAATTGAGTTTGTTGCATATGAGGTGATTGTACCTAGTGAACTAAAACCTAGTGAACAGTTCACACTTTTGGACAAGAAGTCTAACTTTATAGTAGCCAAATGGGGTGTATCTTCTGATATTTCAATTGAGAAGCTAAGCGCTATTTTGACGGAACACAAACAGGTTAGTAAGTATGAAATTGATGGTATTATTATCAATCATGACCATGTTTGGCCACGCGTTTCTGGGCGCAATCCTGAACATGCCTTTGCCTTTAAGATGAGTTTTGCTGACCAGGCTGCCGTAACAGAGGTGTTGACAGTTCAGTGGACAGTTTCCAAGGATGGATACATTAAACCGACTGTCAACTTTGAACCTGTCAACATTGGCGGTGTTGTCATTCAATATGCTACCGGATTTAATGCACAATTTATTCAAGCCAATGGAATTGGTCCTGGTGCTTTTATTGAGATTATACGGTCCGGTGATGTAATCCCTTATATCAAGACGGTGAAATCGGCTGCACCTGGTGGAGCCCTTATGCCTGAACTTAAGTGGCATTGGAATGAGACACATGTTGACGCTGTTCTAGATAAACTATCTGGAAATCCTGATATGGAGAAAAAGGCGCTCTTATATTTTGCTCAAACCTTGGATATCGGTTTCTGTGGCGAAGGTACCATTGTTCGTTTATATGATGCAGGTGTAAAAACAATACCACAATTGCTATCTGTGAATGAGGAATTTCTTGTTTCTAATGTTGACGGCTATAAGAAGGCCTCCGCAGCAAAACTGGTTTCTGCAATTGAGGAAGCGGTTACCAAAGCCACTATTACACAATGGGCGGTTGGTTCTGGTATATTCGGACGCGGTATTGGTACAAAACGTGTGGAATTGGCCTTTACTATCGTACCCAAAAACTTGGTTGCAACTCCTGATTTGGTAGACAAGGTTAGTAGCTTGGGTGGATGGTCGCGCGAATCTGCTGAGGGTTTTGTATCAACGCTTCCTGAATTCAAGGTCTTTATGGAGGACCTTGGTGTCAAGCCCAAGGCTGTGACTCCTGTTAAGGTTGTTTCTGCTGGTAAGATGAAGGGTAAAGTTGTCTTATTTACAGGATTTCATCCTAAAGATTTGGAGGCCGAAGTCGTCAAACAGGGTGGTGAATTAGCTGACACCTTTGGTAAGAAGGTTACAATACTTGTTATTAAGGATGCGTCTGTATCGAATGAAAAGACCAAAAAGGCTTTAGCTGCTGGAGTACCCATCATGACTGCAGAACAATTTAAGGGACGTCTATGAAAATTTGAACTATATGTATATCTGATACTAAGTATTAAAATCAGATATGGATGAACTTTGTAAACTGTGTGACTTGTCGGAAGAACGGCACTTCGTTATAATAAACGAAAATGTTGTCTATGTATTGTGTAGTGAACATATTCAAGATTATGTTGAGCTCTATTGTTCACATTGTGAAATATATCATATTGAGCCTATGAATCAAGAGTATTGTTCTAGGGCTATGACAATCTTTATGGAATGGAACGATGGGCCGATGGATTGCGATGATGATTCATCTTCTTATTCAGGAATTCCTGAAATGGATTGATATGAATCAAAGGTATTTTTTTGGAAGGAATTTAATGTTATGAACCTTTTTTCACTTACGCCTAAATAAATTAAACTATAGAACCAACGACGGCTAAAATTTGTCGGCGGATTGATTAGACTGACAAGATTCTTATTTTCAAGGACAAGTGTTGACATAATTGACTGTTCCTTGCCAATAAATCGTCCTTCTTCTAAATATCTGTTGACTGTTTTATCATAAAGGTCTGACCAGGTTAACCAAACATTCTTGTTACCAGCAATAATACCCGCTCCAATACGGTCTTTTCGTAAGAAATCGCCTGTAATTTTGTTTGTCGTGTTTGATTTAGATTCATCTTCAAATGTGAATGGCTTGACATTTAGAAGTAATATACGGTCGCTGGGTATTCTGTTGACTACTGGAAAATTACTTTTAATCAAGTTGACTAAAGCCTGTTCTCTAATTATACCCGCATCCATCCAAATAAAATCGTCATGTTCATAGGGATTTAATTCAATAGCTGTTGTTACAAACTCCTTTTTTTCATACCATAATTTGTAAAGTTCCACTGAATGGAGCTCTTTTTCTGGGTCTTTCTCTAACTGTGATTGCCATATTGCTTCGTCATATTTTATATTCGCATTCCATTCAGTGCGATTTAAGGGTATAACGATGGTGCGGTCACCGAAGTCTTTACGACATTCTTGAACAAAGGGTACCAGGTCTTGCTCACAATAGAAAATAAGATAGACTGGAAGGTTTGTCAAAAAAAGACGCATGCGTTCCTTATACGTCGATTGGTCGGCTCTAGACTGAACTTCATAGTAGGCGCTTACCACAGTTGGTGGCTTTGTCTTTTTGGAGTCAAAGCTACCTTCAGGGGTTTTTTGAATGTAGCCAGGTTTTTGTTGGATTTTGAGTGGCTGTTTGCTCCAAGAACTCATCTGGTTCCCTTAAAATAAGCGTTGCGATTTATTGTTAAGTACCGTTAAATAGTTGAATTTACCGTCAAATACTTAGATTAATAACGTTTTCTAGGGCGTTCTTAATCTAAGTATTTGACATGGTTACTATCATACCGAAATTAAGTACTCCCTATCAGGGAGTACTTAACTTAGGTATGAGACGTTATTTGACGGTAAGTTTACTTTAAGGCTTAATTTCTAATTTATCAAGTCCGTACTTACGCTGAATTGCGGTAGGGTCCTGCTTACCTGAGGTATTGTAAAAGGACTTGCTGTGAATACGGTGAAGAACCAAAATATTGTTGATATTGAAAATCTTGGTGTCATTTGTAATATTTCTTACCCAGCAGTCGTAATCATAGGCAACGAATTCGTCGCTGTAAACCGCAAATTCACGCTTAATCAAAATGGAACTATGGATAAGGGGGTTTGACTTTACAAAATCGTTGACTGTCAACATTCCTGGGGTCAAGATTTTGAAATCATTACTGTCACCGAAATATCTACACATGGAACCTACGATTCCGATTGTCGGGTCTTGCTCATAAACACTCATTTGATATTCTAACTTCTTAGAAAGCCACAAGTCATCGGCATCAATGTGTGCAATATACGGAGTTGTGGATTGTCCTACCATATGGTTAATAGCATTGGCTGCACCCTTAACATCTGGTAAATTAATTACGCTAATACGTTTAGCCAGACCAGCGTTGTAAACTAAGTCTGTTGCTTTTGACAACACTGGTTCACCTGTTTGACCGTAACCGTTGACACCTATGATGCCCTTCCAGTCTTGATAAGTCTGACGTTTGATTGACTGGAGAGCTTCCTCTAAGAATTCTACACCATTGTATAAAGGAATTACAATAGTAATATTTGGATTACTAGAAGCATCCAATTGAGGAATCGTCTTTTTATCACTTTGCTTATTCTTAGTTTCGTACTTCGTTTCGTACTTTGCAACAGCTGGCTTTGTAGTTTTTTGTTGACTTGACGGGGCCTTGACAGAGGGATTATCAAAGGTGCGTACCACTGTTGGCATAGATGACGGAAGTGGATTATATTTGGGCGTAGCTAGTGACACAAAAGGCTCTGGTTTTCTGGGTAAAATTTTTGGCTTAGTATTTCTACTCTTTACCGTTGTTACGATATCAAAAGTCTTTATAGAGTTTGGGTCATTCTTGGCAGAATCTGAAATCGGTAAAAACTCTGGTTCACCGACCTTGGTGCGGGCCTTAGGACTTTCGTCAACCAAGCGTTGACCGGAACCTGGAAGGAAAAATCTAGAAGGTGTGGGATAGGGTAATACCTCCTCTATGGTATTTTTCATTTCCGGTAGAACCTTGGGTAAACGATTAAACTCTTCCGCCTTTTTTGGAGGAGAGATTGGAGTTTGACGAACCCAGGAGCTCATGATGTTTTATTGTGTTCTAGAGTATAAATACGCATTTTGGGCGCGCCGGGTTTTATTTTATTTTGTCTTAATAATGAGCAATCCTCAGCCTCCTTATACACGCGATTTCTTACGTCAATATCATCAAGCATATATTAATCAACAGAATGCACTTGCGTTAAGTAATTTTGTTACATCAGTAACAAATAATGTATTGGCTGCCGCTCAGCAAGGTAAGGTTAGTTACACGGTTGAACAAATTCCTGTTGCCAGTCAATTTCAACAAGCTATTGATGCATTAAAGGTTAATTTTCCCGATATTACAGTACGCTTAATAAACCTACCTACTAGTCAAAAATTAAAGTCAGTACCTGGAATTTTGATAAGCTGGGCTTAAAGGCTTTTTATTACGTCTATCCATTTTTGCGCAACTTCTGTCCAGGTTTGTGGTATGGAAGCTTCTTTTAGTGCCTGCGTATAGACCTTTTTCTTATCATTGGGTAGTTCCAAATATCCTCTTATAGCTTCAAATGCCTTATAAAAGGTTTCTACCTTGTTTATATCACCTTCTATATGAATACCAGCACGTTCACTAAATACGTTGCTATTTGATATAAGAGGAACACACCCAACATAAGCAGCCTCTCTTATTGAAAGACAGTCAACTTCTGACATTGTATTTGTTAGATATAATTGTATACTACTTTTATATCTTTCTAAAATTGTTTCTTTAAAGGAGGAACGCCCATATTCAAATACGCCTGGTTGTTTCAGGAGTTCCTCAAGTTTTAATAGCGTATCTTCATCGATAAAATCATTACCGTATCGTATGTGAAAGGTAGCGTCTTCATAGTGTTGTTTTATCTTTGGCCAAAGATATTGCAATATTGGTATAAGTCCTCTATTATAGGAAGACGTATAACAAAAATGCGTTTTGTTCATTTCATTTTGATTGGCTCTAAGTTCCGGTTTGTACATATTTATTTTTTCTATTTCTAACCCATTTGGCTGAACTACAAACTTAGCAACTGGTAAATGCTTGTAAAGAGTCTTATGATAATTAGATTTTACGAAAATCTTGGTCACCTTGTGTTCTACAAAATGTGGTAATAATTTATTAGGGTCAGTGACGTCGTGAAGGTCCACAAGGATTTTTTTGGCCCATGTAATATTAGGTAAGGCTTCCAAGCCGAAGCCACGCCATAAAATAATTATATTAAAATGGTCATTTGTTACAAATTCTTCATATCGCTTGTATATTACATCATTTTGCGTAGTTGGTTCTACATTACCATATACGGTCACATCATATCCCGCCTTGGCAAATTGCTCAGATAGATTTACGACCGCTTTTTCTGAACCACCTAGGTCAGTGCTTGAAGGACCAAAACGAATCCGTGAATTACCACAGTAATAGACTATTGATTGATTCGACCATTCTATTGGCTTACGTATAGGTTTATTGAAAAACCCCACGTAGGGTAATTCGTGTCCAAGACTGTGTAGAATCACACCCATTATTTTTTGGTTGGCTTTTCGAGCTCTTAAGGAAAACGAAAAATCCTCACCTAACCAATAGCGCTTACCATGTAGGTTTTCGATAAGGGGATGGAAAAAAGGAATGCAAGTTTCGTCTTTGACTGGGTCATCTGAAATTGTAACACGGTCTAGTTGTTCATGGACCTTCATCCATTCGTGAACTTTTTTAGTAGCCTTATATGTAATACAAAGGAATCCAGTGGCAGCAAAATCTAAAGGAATATTTTCGGCAGTTTTAAACTCATATCCAGATGGTATACTAGTATGTAAATTGGCTCTATTTGCATAAATACCGGCTCTAAGGTCCCCTGACAGGTTTGTGACTCTTATTATATCTGAGGGTTCAAACACTTGGTCTGTATCAATAAACATAAATAGGTCATTAGGTTTGGCTTGGTCATACCATTCCGTTAATAAAATAGAGCGTGCGTGGGCTATATTTGATTTGCCAAGAAGATATTTGATATTCACAGGTGTTTTTAATTTTGTTTTTAGTTGGTCTAAGGCTTCTATAAGGTTCATAGCAAAGCGGGCATTTATTTGTAATTTGGCAGGAAACCCTATTGTGAGAGTCATTCTAAATTAATTATTTAATTTGGCGTTAGGTTCTTTCATGGTCTAAAGATTAATTTACTAAGATATACTAAACGCCTTAGTTGTTTACTTTATGGTATTTCATACTATAGATGACGTTAATATATTTTTAAGTTCATATTATGAAAATTCACCCTTATATAATAAACCTGAACCTATTAAAGAACAAGGTTATGATGCAGTTCGCTGTATATATTTTAAAGAATTTGTAAAGAATGTGGCTTGTACATATTCTGTTGTTATACCAGTTCATAATCAGGAATCAATTATTCGACAAAATTTATTATCTGTTATAAATTGTACAAAAGGCTTCTATGAAATTATTATAATTTTAGATGCATGTGATGATAATACTAAGGATGTAGTTTTAAATTGTTTTGAAAATTTAGAGACGGCATTAGACCTAATAAGGGTCATAATTTGTGAATCGTCAGACGTTCCCCTATTTGAAACGGTGTGTGATAATATAGGTTTTCGCATAGGGTCTGGCAAATGGTTACTAGAAATTCAAGCTGACATGTTTATGACAGAAATAGGGTATAATCTTGCCTTAGTACGACCATTTTTATTATATGATGATGTGATTGCTGTCAGTGGACGATGTAGCCATAGCCTTGATGAAAAACAATATGTAGGTAAATTTGCAGATTTGATTATAAAGAGTGTATTAGAACTGGGTCTTGACAGTAATAAATTTTATGTCAATGAAGTTTGTAATCGTGGACCCTTATTATTGTGTAAAGAAAAGGTGCACTTAATGGGCTATTTAGATGAAACCAACTTCTATTTGGAATATAGTGAAATAGATTTGATGTTGCGGGCTTATGAAACGAAAAAATGGATTTGTGGTTATGTTCCGATTGATTTTAATAGTCCCTTACATGATGGTAGTACTAGAAAGGAACGGGATGCTATTAATAATTATATTTTAAATGTACGTAAAAATCGTGGTAATGGAGGTTTGGTAAAGACCTATTTAGGACGTGGCATTTTTAGACCTGGATATATATTACCCTTATAAGGCTTTAGACGGAAGATATTCTATACTTATTATAGAGATTCATGGACTTACAACAATACGGAATTTTTGAACTATGTACCCAAGAAGACCCTATTACAGCGGAAAATGGTCAGGCGTTCGGTCGTTGCAAGCAACCGAATGCTAGTAATCCGGCCTATGTACCTATATATGTACCAAAAAATGCCTGTCCCGACCCGGTCAATTGCGACCCACGTCAAAACGAACGTGTATGTCCCGTGAATCCCAGTCGTTCATTACCTTTGAGTAATGATGAATATTTACGTAAGAAAATACGGAACGGCGGTCGTCCGTTATCTAACTCCTATTTGCTTCAGACCAATGCGGATACTGGTAAATACAGAACTACTATATGGACAGAAGCGGGTACTAGTTACAAACCTTCCACTAGTAAGGGTATTGACTTGGGTGTCTTACCTACCGCACCTCCTGTTACTGGAACAGGTGGAACTGCTCTAGATGCCGGTACATTAACGCAAATACGTATGGCGATTGCTGGCCGTGGCTCTTTCAGTCCCTTGGATTTGAACGGGCGACGTTTTGAGAATATTACAACCATTCGACGCATGGGTTTAGCTATCATATCCAATCCTGGAAATACACAGCCTTGTATATCATGTGACTTAAGTGGTACTAGTGCGTCCGTAATTATTGGACCGCATCAATGTACCTGTAACGAAAATATGTATCGCACTGTGCGTGGCAAGTTTGGATTTTTGTGGGAAAAATATTCGAATGGTGTTTGCTATACTTCACCTGCTGTTTCAGCAGATGGTCGCCTAATCTACGTCGGCACAGTCGGTGAGGTTTTGGCAATCGATACAGAGGCAGGTAATATTATCTGGCGCTTTAGTAACCCCTTTACGGGTGATAGTTTTGTCTTTAGTAATATTAGTATTGGTAGTGATGGAACTGTCTATTTTGGAGGTTCATATGCTCCTTATTTTTTTGCTGTCGATGGCTTGCGTGGTACACTTAAGTGGTCCTATACACCTGGAAATACTGCTACTAATTTTGCAGGAAAGGCGTGTTTTAGCGTCAATGAAAATTTGGTCTATGTAACAAGTAATGGTTTAATTGCTACTCTTTATGCTTTTAATTTAAAGGGAACTCTATTATACACTTACACGAATGGCGACTTGGCTGATAATAATACAGTTCAGTCGCCGACCGTTGGACCTGATGGGACAGTTTATTTTACATACGATGGCAAATTAATCGCTTTGACTGATGGATTATCATTTAAGTGGGAAGTTGCGTGCGGTAATATTGGTAGCACGTATGGTGTGAACTACTACAGCCCAGTTGTTGATTCTGTTGGTCTCATTTATGTAGGTTCTGATAACGGGTCATCTAGACTGTATTGTTTTATTGATAATGGCTCTTCGGCAACTCTAAAATGGAGTTATTTGGCTCCTGTGTCTTCTTATGTACTGTCGCCCTTTATTGGTCCAAATGGACAAGTCTATGTATGCGTGAACCCTAATTCAAACTTCCCTGGAAAACTTTTATCACTTTCGTCTGTAAATGGTGCAATTCGATGGACGTATGAATTTTTTACAATAAACTTTTTGAATTTTATCTTTGCTGGACTAGGTTCAAGGAATAAGATTTATATTACAAATATAGTTGATTCAAGTTTGGTTGTCTTAAAGGACTTGGGCTCTTCCTTTAAACAGCATGCCGTCCTTTCAAATCCTTCGGCTACATCTAGCGTGTATGGTTCGTTCACATTGTCACCGCCCGTTGCTGGACCTGGTGGTTCGGTATATTGGTGCAATGGAAATGAAACATCGCCTGGAATCTTTGGAGCGGGTTACCCTGTTTCCATTGTTCTGAATAAAAAGGATGTAGTACAACCACCCGTCTTCAGACCGGTTATTTTTACTCCTGCACTAACAGCACACACCACCGAAAAAGTGGTTCTCAAACCGAAGTATACGCTAGGACGCCCTTCGGTCTAAGGCATAAGCCCTTCGGTCTAAGGCATAAGCCCTTCGGTCTAATCACCCGTGTAAAGGCGTCCGCGGACACGGAAGCTGTTCTTGAAATAGCCGTTGTCCTCTGCATGAACGTCGCACGTGGTGTGCTGGCGCGACCAGTCGATGACCTTGCACTGGTCGCAGCAAATCCAGTGGTAAGTATAGTCGCCTTGTCCCTTAACGGCAAGGGCTAATGCGAAGGTCTGTGCGTCCTTCTCCTTTAGTGCCTTCTGCTTGCCCTCAGGGCTTTTCTCAAAGACCTTCTGGGCCTGGCGCTCAGCACTAAGGCTGTTAACAATGGACTGAAGAGCCAATACGTCGTCCAGGTGCCATGACTTCGTCTTTGGCTGCCACTTGCCACCGAAGGCCTTGATGTAGTCTTTCAGGGTAAAGGTATCGTAGCCACTGATGACCCAGTTCGTGTCCACCTTAGTCGCGTAGAGCTTCACAAACTTGGCGGGCTTGAACTCCATTACTTTTGCTTTTAGCTTTGTACTTCTTTGGTACAGAACTTTTGGCTGGTGTGATATTTCATAAATAAGTTTATACGATTTCAATTTTTCTTATTTT
>Ga0136644_10001351_pt1 | contig 19565 bp, 21 predicted proteins | sample C_130820_EF_Meta_FD_94780 | JGI IMG/M metagenome (GOLD analysis project Ga0136644, IMG submission 94780) | Freshwater microbial communities from Lake Croche, Canada to study carbon cycling - C_130820_EF_MetaG (v2) (version 2) | ecosystem: Environmental > Aquatic > Freshwater > Lake | place... | reverse complement strand
GTGCTTCAGGTTCATAAGTTTTGAATATCGATCATCATTTGACGGGTCTTGAGTGAACCCACACCACAATGGTAGTTCAGCAAAGCCCTCAATTGCGGTCTTAAATCAGCAACAAGAGGTAAGCATGTTCTGAGCGTTGCAGTGTAGGACGAAGCATCGTCCATGGCGTTTTGAAGCTGCTCCCACTGCGCGCCAGACAAACTGGTTCTGTCATCTTCATGCGCCAAGCGCAAACCACCTTCTGGGACAAGACAATACCGCTCACCAGAAGCCAATGCGGTCATGGTCATGGTTTGCTGGTCCAAGCTGGGCAAAAGGCCAATCCCCCGCAAGAGCATCAGCTCAAATACACGCAAGGCCGCTTGACGCAAGTCAGGTCCTTCGGTAGCCAAAATTTGGATGGTGGCCGCATAAACATCAAACAGCTCGCTGTGCGGGTCATCTCTTGCCAGTAAGCGCATGAGCAACTCATTGAGGTAATAGCCCGATAACAAGGCATCGCCCGTAGGCATCACATGACCGCCAACCCATTCCACGCCTTTGAGTGTGCGAATGTCCGAGTCCCCACCGTAATTCACAGACAGGGGCTGCATGGGCAGCAAGATGGGGCGAAAGCTTGAACTGGGACGCTTGGCCCCCTTGGCAACCAACGCAATGCGCCCATGGTGGCGCGTGAGAACTTCCAATATCAAACTGGTTTCGCTCCAGTCATACCGGTGCAAAACAAAAGCGGGCTCTTCGGTGATGCGTTGGGTCGCCATGGCCAAACATTCAGACCCGGTTCAACCCTTTGGCCAGCCCTCTATTCATAACCAAAGGAGCGAACACGGGCTTCGTCATCTGCCCAACCTGAACGGACTTTGACCCAAATTTCAATATAAACCTTGGCATCGAGCAGTTTTTCAAGCTCTTGCCTGGCTTCGGTGCCAATTCGCTTAAGTCGCTCCCCTTTGTCACCGATGACCATGGCTTTGTGGCCATCACGTTCCACCACAATCGTGGCGGCAATGCGCACCAGGCGTTTACTGGTGCGACCCTTTTCTTCTTCAAACTTTTCAATGACCACGGTCGAGGTATAGGGCAACTCGTCGCCGGTGAAGCGGAATAATTTTTCGCGCACAATTTCACTGGCCAAGAATTTTTCGCTGCGGTCTGTCAACTCATCTTCCGCATAAAACCAATCTTGCTCAGGCAGGTATTTTTCACAAATGCCAAACAAGCGCTGCACATCCTTGGCATTCTTGGCCGACATGGGTACAAACTCATTGAAAGGATGGCGCTCCTGCATTTCACGCAGCCACGGCGCAATGTCGCCCCTGCGATGGATGGTGTCAAGCTTGTTGGCCACCAACAAACAAGGCACGCCAGGTTTGAGAAGCGCCAGCACTTTGGCGTCAGCCAATTGAAAACTGCCGGCCTCCACCACAAACAAAACCAAGTCCACATCGGACACGGCGCCCAGTACTGTCTTGTTGAGCGACTTGTTCAATGCCGCACTGTGCAGGGTCTGAAAACCCGGCGTGTCAACAAAGACAAACTGGGTCTGGCCTTCCGTGCGAATGCCGGTGATACGGTGACGGGTTGTCTGTGCTTTGCGGGAGGTGATACTGATCTTCTGACCCACCAAGGCATTGAGCAAAGTTGATTTACCCACGTTGGGTTTGCCAACGATGGCAATCAAACCGCAGCGGTGGGCAAGTGTCCCTGACTCTGAATCATTCAATTCTGAAGGTGTTAAGGGCTCGACGCTCACGCCAGGGATCTGAATGGTCCTGCGCACTGGGGCTGAAGGTGTGATGCTTTCACGCAACTCACCGTCCTCAGTGGGGTGGGAGGGCGAAGGCCCGTCAATCATATTCATCAGGAAGCCTTGACTTTGAGTGTTTCCAGCATCGCTGCTGCTGCGGCTTGTTCGCCGGCTCGGCGCGAGGTGCCCATTCCCAATTGGGAAAGGCCCATCTCACGTATATCGCAGGCCACCTCGAACATCTGTTTATGCGCCGCGCCGCGTGTGGCCACCACGGTATAGAGCGGCAATTGCAGTTTGCGCCCTTGCAGCCATTCTTGCAACTCGGTTTTCGGGTCTTTAGACGCCGCTTGCATTTGGGGATTGACAGTGACGTCTTTGAACAAACGCAAGACCAAGGCCTGCGCAGCCGCATAATCCGCATCCAGGTAAACAGCACCAATCAAGGCCTCGACCGCGTCTGCCAAAATCGAGGGTCGTTTTTGCCCGCCAGAGCGCATCTCTCCCTCACCCAGTCGAAGAACACCCGACAACTCCAAATCAAAGGCCAATTGGAACAGCGTTTCTTGTTTGACCAAGTTGGCACGCACACGGGAAAGATCGCCTTCGGCTTGGTCGTTCAATTTTTCGAACAGCCAGTGGGCAACGGAGAGGTTCAAGACGGAATCACCTAGAAATTCCAGTCGTTCATTGTGGTCTGCCGAAAAACTGCGGTGTGTAACCGCTCTTTCAAGCAAACGCGGGTCTTTGAATCCATGCCCCAAACGCTCTTGCAGGGCTCTCAGTCCGTCACTCAATGCCATACATGCTTGCTCTGCGCGGTCAATGGAATCCGCCAATGCGCTGGATGTTGCCAAAATTCATCCAAACAAAAAAAGCACGTCCGACAATGTTGGCGTCGGGTACAAATCCCCAATAGCGAGAGTCCAGAGAGTTATCACGGTTATCACCCATCATGAAGTAATGACCCTGCGGCACTTTGCACACGACACCTTCAACGCTGTAACGACAATTTTCATGGAATTTGAATGGGTCTGCACCTGAGACGAACACAGGTCGGTCATCGTCCTGGATCAACATATGGGGCTTTTCTCCCAAGGCCTCGTCAAATTGTTTGAAATAACGCATGGCAGATTCATCGAAAAATTCTGGCAAGTTGTTGCGCTTGACCACTTGGCCATTGATGCTCAGCTGTTTGTTCAAATAAGATACTTCGTCACCCGGCAATCCGACCACGCGTTTGATGTAGTCCACGCTGGGCCGGGGTGGGTAGCGAAAAACCATCACATCCCCGCGCTTTACCGGGGTGCCTTCGGTGATTTTGATATTCACCACAGGCAAACGCAAACCATAATGAAATTTATTGACCAAAATCAGATCGCCGATCCACAAGGTCGGGATCATGGAACCCGATGGGATTTTGAAGGGTTCGAACAAAAACGAACGCAGCATGAAGACGACCAAAATCACCGGAAACAAGCCCGCAGTCCAATCCAGCCACCAAGGCTGCATCAGCAATTTGTCGCGCGCTGGGGCGGTATCGGAATCGATTTTCTGAATGCCCATGCGGGTTAACTCTTGCCGCCTGGCACTCGCTTCGGATTCAAGTTGGATCACGGCCGCCTGTCTGCGCGGCAAGAAATAAAAGCGCTCACCCAACCAATAAACACCTGTGACCATGACCGCCATCAGCAGCAGCAAAGCAAAATTGCCTTCGATCATTCCAAGATACCAAGAACCTGCATAGCCCGCAAAAGCGGCCAAAACCAAGCTTGTTACATATTGCATTTTTTAATCTTCCACTTGCAAAATGGCCAAGAAGGCCTCTTGAGGCACTTCAATCGAGCCAATTTGTTTCATTCGTTTTTTACCGGCTTTTTGTTTTTCGAGCAATTTGCGCTTACGCGAAATATCGCCACCATAACACTTGGCCAAGACGTTTTTCCGTAAAGCTTTGATGGATTCACGGGCAATGATGTTGGAGCCGATGGCGGCTTGAATCGCTACATCAAACATTTGACGGCTGATGATTTCGCGCATTTTGGCCACCACCGCACGGCCGCGGTATTGCGACTGTGAACGGTGCACGATGATGGACAACGCGTCCACCTTTTCGCCGTTCAGCAAAATATCCACTTTCACCACATCGGATGCACGAAACTCCAGGAAGGTGTAATCCATGGAGGCATAGCCGCGTGAAACCGATTTGAGCTTGTCAAAAAAGTCCAGCACGATCTCACCCAAGGGCATTTCATAGGTCAACATGACCTGACGGCCGTGATAGGCCATGTTCATTTGCACACCACGCTTTTGGTTGGCCAAAGTCATGACCGGTCCGACATAGTCTTGAGGCATGTACAAATGCACCGTCACGATGGGCTCGCGAATTTCCTGCAGTTTGCCCTGCTCGGGCATCTTGGAAGGATTTTCAACCATGACGACTTCGCCATCGGCCTTGACAACTTGATAAACCACACTGGGCGCAGTTGTGATCAAGTCTTGGTCAAATTCGCGCTCGAGTCGCTCTTGCACAATTTCCATGTGCAACAAACCTAAAAAGCCGCAACGGAATCCAAAACCCAGAGCCTGAGAAACTTCAGGCTCGTAATGAAGTGAGGCGTCGTTGAGTTTGAGCTTTTCCAATGCGTCACGCAATGAATCGTATTCACTTGACTCGGTAGGGTACAAACCGGCAAAAACCTGCGGTTGAATTTCTTTAAAGCCGGGCAGCGCTTGTGAAGCAGGCCCCAAGTTATTGGGCAGCTTCTTTTCAAGGGTGATGGTGTCGCCCACTTTGGCGGCTTGGAGCTCTTTGATGCCGGCGATGATGTAGCCCACCTGACCGGCTTCCAAACTCGGCCGCGGTTCGTTGGCGGGTGTGAACACACCTAAATTGTCGGCGTTGTACACAGTCTCTGTGGCCATCATTTTGAAACGTTCACCTTTGGCCAAGCGCCCGTCAATGACCCGCACCAACATCACAACGCCCACATAGGTGTCAAACCAGCTGTCGATGATCATTGCCCGCAAAGGCGCATTGGGATTGCCCTTGGGCGCTGGAATCTTGGCCACAATGGCTTCGAGAATGTCATCAACGCCCATGCCCGTTTTGGCTGAACAAGGAATGGCGTCGCTGGCATCAATGCCGATCACGTCCTCGACTTCTGCTTTCGCATTTTCGGGATCGGCTTGCGGCAAATCCATTTTGTTCAGAACAGGTACGACCTCTACACCCAAGTCCAATGCGGTGTAGCAGTTGGCCACCGTTTGGGCTTCAACGCCCTGACTGGCATCGACAACCAACAATGCCCCCTCGCATGCCGACAAGGAGCGGGAGACCTCATAAGAGAAGTCCACATGACCGGGCGTATCGATCAAATTCAGGTTGTAAATGTGCCCGTCTTTGGCTTTGTATTGGAGCGCTGCCGTTTGTGCTTTGATGGTGATGCCACGTTCTTTTTCAATGTCCATGGAGTCCAACACTTGCGCAGACATCTCGCGATCCTGGAGGCCACCACATCGCTGAATAAGTCTGTCGGCTAAGGTCGATTTGCCATGGTCAATGTGGGCAATGATCGAAAAATTTCTGATGTGATTCATCAAAGAGTTGCTTCAAGTGTTTGAAATTGAAAGGACCCGTACAAGAAAAAAGGGCGCGTCAAACTCGACGCGCCCTGAACCAACAATCTATGGCAACTGCGATAGCTGGAACTTCATTGTAGGCAAAAAGCCATGGGCACACATACTCAAAATCGCATTGCGTGCAGCGTTGTCCTACTGCAACAGAAAAGTTATTCACAGCTTAATAACAGCCCTTCAGAGCTTCCGTTGAATAAGTTGTGGGTGGGCTGTGGATCCGTGGTGGACTGAAGATGAACATCCCACATCATGGCAATTTACCTGCACTCAATACAGTGAATAGTGGATCAAGAGAGACGATTTTAGCCATTTTTGTTATGAGACTTCGAGAAAGTTGGCATTCACTGACTTTTAAAAGTGGGCAGGTGATGTGCATTCAAAGGTTCGAGGTGTTGCGATAGCGCCATGAAACACCTTAAATTCCCCTCAAGAACACAGGGGTTTCAGGGTTTTCAAAACGCTACTGAAGCCGCTGCAGTGTCAGCGGCCCGGTCGAATCAAGGCGTATTGGGCCACATCGGATCGGCGAAACAAGACATTGAAAGGTTTGCTTTTGTCGATTTTGCCCATGGCCAACTCAAAGTCGCGCAACCGCATGATTTCAATGTTGGCGATGGCCAATATGACATCACCTTCACGCAAACCGGCGCGAGCCGAAGCATCCGCAACCGACTCAATCCGAACCCCGCCTTTCAAATTGAATTCCTTTTTTTGCGCATCCGTCAAATCGACGACCACCAAGCCCATCGACTGGGCTGTGCCGACAGACTTAGGCTCTCCGGGTAGCGTGACGGTTTTGCTCGTTTTGACGGGTTCCAACTCGGCAATGGTCACAGCCAACTCCTTGCTCGCACCTCGCCTGAAAACCAGCAGGCTGCTTCGAGTCCCGGGCTTGGTATTGCCAACCAAACGGGGCAGGTCAGAGGCCTTTTCAATCGGCTTGTTGTCAAACCGTGTAATGATGTCCCCCGGCTCCAATCCCGCCTTTTCGGCAGGAGAGCCCGACTCAATGCTGCGCACCAAGGCACCTTGCGCAGCGCCCAGTCCTATCGACTCAGCCACCTCTTTGGTCACGTCGCCAATTTGAACACCAATACGACCACGGGTCACGCGCCCGGTCTGTCGCAATTGCTCACTCACCCGAATGGCTTCGTCCATCGGAATGGCAAATGAAATACCCATGAACCCCCCGGAGCGGGAATAGATCTGGCTGTTGATGCCCACCACTTCGCCGCGCATATTGATCAGAGGGCCACCAGAATTACCCGGATTGATCGCCACATCTGTTTGAATGAATGGCAAGTAGTCACCGGTGTCGCGTTGCTTGGCGCTGACAATGCCTGCCGTGACCGAATTTTCAAGTCCAAACGGAGAACCAATGGCCATCACCCATTCGCCGACTTTCAAACGCGAGACATCGCCCACCTTGATCGCCGGCAATCCGGTGGCCTGAATTTTCACGACCGCCACATCGGTTCTTTTATCGGCGCCAATGATTTGAGCTTTGAATTCTCTTTTATCGGTCAAGGTCACCAACACCTCATCAGCACCGTCCACCACGTGGGCATTGGTCATGATGTAACCGTCTGACGACAATACAAATCCTGACCCCACCCCTTTAGGCTGAGCCGGCTCTTCTGGGCCCTGTGGTTTATTGGAGCGAGGATTTTGGCGTGGCGCATTGGGCATGGGGACGCCAAAAAACTTCCGAAACAGGTCTTGCATTTCTTCATCAGAGCCCGCCCCCCCTTGGGCAGACGCTTTGACTTTTTCCAAGGTCCGGATATTCACAACCGAAGGACCCACCAGTTCCACCAACTCTGTGAAATCAGGCAGGCCTTTAACTGATTGCGCATGCACGGCAACCGGCGAGCAAGCCACCGAGACAAAAGTTAAAGAAACAGGCCAGGCCGTTAGGAAACTTAACGATGCCACACCCATCCATTCTGAGATACGCCTGCAAGTCTTGAACATTCTGACACTCCATCGTGAAAAGCCAACAAACCGGCCATATAAGGTCTTACAACGGATCTTTCAAGCGGTCTTCATTGGTAGTTGGCGTGAATATACAGCGCATCGCATGCCATGCCATTGTGCGGGTGCAAATCCCTTGTAAAGCCAGACCCATTGATCCCTGTGGGCGGCATTGTGCGATGCGCCGATCAAGCGCAATAGCAAGCCTTTTTGCACATCCCAAATAACCACGACACTGGCAATTGTCTGAGAGGTCTCATTGTGAACACTGTCCAAACAGCGCCAGTCTTGACCATCCCAGACAAGCCAACTTGCAGTGTTTTTGCGGGAAATCAGCGGCAAGCAAGCCACACTGACAACGACCCATATGAAAACGGAAATGGCAGCAATCCATCGCGCAATCTGCCCTTGATGGATGAGCCAAAACGTCAAAACTGCACCGATCCAAACCAGCGCAGCGCAAAGCCAATAGACCCCTAAAAAACGCCCCACCGGATACATCACCAAGGGGGCATTTCGCATGAATCGAGCCTCGCGTTAAATGCGTTTAAAAACCAAACTGCCGTTGGTACCGCCAAACCCAAAATTATTTTTCAATGCCACATCAATCTTGACATCGCGTGCTGTGTTGGCGCAGTAATCCAGGTCACATTCAGGGTCAGGGTTGTCCAAGTTGATGGTGGGCGGAACTTTTTGGTGGTAGATGGATAAAACAGTGAAGATGCTCTCCACACCACCTGCACCACCCAGTAAATGCCCTGTCATGGATTTGGTAGAGCTGATCACTGTTTTTCTTGCATGCTCGCCCAAGGCCGCTTTGATGGCACTGGTTTCATTGACATCACCCAGTGGGGTGGATGTACCGTGGGCGTTCAGGTATTGAATCTGATCCGGATTCACACCGGCGTTGCGCATGGCCGAAAGCATGGCACGACGTGGGCCATCCATACTGGGTGCAGTCATGTGACCCGCATCCGCACTCATGCCGTAACCACTCAGTTCAGCATAAATTTTTGCGCCACGGGCCTTGGCATGCTCGTATTCTTCGAGGACCATCACGCCAGCACCTTCACCCAAAACAAAACCATCGCGGTCTTTGTCCCAAGGACGCGAAGCGGCTGCTGGATCGTCATTGCGGGTCGACAAGGCACGCATTGCAGCAAAACCGCCAACACCCAGGGGCGATACGCAAGCTTCCGAGCCGCCTGCTACAACGACATCGGCGTCGCCATATTCGATCATGCGGCCGGCTTCTCCAATGCAATGCAAACCCGTGGTACAGGCTGTCACAACGGCCAAATTGGGGCCTTTGAAACCACACTTCATGGACACGTGACCTGCAATCATGTTGATGATCGAAGCGGGCACAAAAAACGGGGAAATACGCCTTGGACCACGTTGGGTGTATTCGGCATGCATGCCCTCAATCATGGGCAAGCCGCCGATACCCGAACCGATCACGCAACCGATTCGAGTGGCTAACTCATCATTCAATGCATCGCCCGTAGGCAAACCTGAATCGAGGACAGCTTGCATGGCCGCCGCTACACCGTAATGGATAAAGTGATCCATGGTGCGCGCATCCTTGGCACTGATGTAGGCTTCGAGATCAAAGTCCCTGACCTCTCCCGCAATCTTGCAGGCAAACGCAGAGGCGTCAAATTTAGTGATCAGGCCAATACCAGACTGACCGGCAAGGAGGTTAGACCATGCATCAGCGACCGTGTTGCCCACGGGGCTGATGCATCCCAAACCCGTGACAACAACGCGGCGCCGGGTCATCGTCGATCAGGCCTTTTTGCTTTGTGCGTAATCAACCGCGGCTTGAACCGTCGTGATTTTTTCTGCGTCTTCGTCTGGAATTTCGATGCCAAATTCGTCTTCTAAGGCCATCACCAACTCCACGGTGTCCAAGGAGTCTGCGCCCAAATCGGCCACAAAGGCTTTTTCATTGGTCACTTGTGACTCTTCAACGCCGAGTTGTTCGGCAATGATTTTTTTGACACGTGCTTCGATATCGCTCATGGTTCCCTCTGAGGGTTGTGAAAAAAGAGATTTTAACCGCCTCAGACCACGCAAACAGGATGCATGGCCAAACGGACACTATAAATAGGAAATTCAGGCCATGAACATGCCGCCATTGACATGCAATTCTTGACCCGTTACGTAGGCTGCCAAAGGGCTGGCCAGATAACTGACGGCGTTTGCAATATCTGCAGGCAAGCCAAGGTGCCCTAAAGGAATTTGATTCAAAAGCGCTTTGTGTTGCGCTTCAGGCAATGCTGCGGTCATGTCTGTCTCGATAAAACCGGGCGCCACACAATTGACTGTGATGTTGCGGCTGCCCAGTTCACGGGCCAGTGCGCGGGTCATCCCCGCCACGCCTGCTTTGGCGGCGGCATAATTGGCCTGCCCCGGGTTACCCGATGCGCCTACCACGCTGGTGATGCTGATAATGCGCCCATACCGCTGCTTCATCATGGGGCGCATCACGCAGCGACTCATGCGAAAAACGGCTCTCAGGTTGGTGTCCATCACCGCATCCCAATCGTCATCTTTCATGCGCATAGCCAACGCATCACGCGTGATGCCGGCGTTGTTGACCAATACATGCAAAGCGCCCTGCTCCTGGACGATGCTGTCAATCAAGGCTTCGGCTGCCGGCAGATCATTGACATCCAAATGCGCACCACGGCAACCCGCAAAGGCTGACAAAGCCGCACTGATGCGGGCGCTGCCTTCATCGGTGGTTGCGGTGCCGATCACTTTGAGCCCTTGCTCGGCCAATTGGAGAGCGATGGCGGCACCAATACCGCGAGAAGCGCCAGTGACCAGGGCCACTTGACCCGCAAATTCAATAACACTCATGCCAATTGCCCTTTGACGTCGTTCAAAGACGCTGTGTCGAAAACGGCCAGCCCCGTCATTTCGGCATCAATCCGTTTGATCATGCCAGCCAAAATTTTGCCAGGTCCGCACTCCACCACGTTCAGAATACCCCTTGATTTGATGGCCTGCACACACTCAACCCAACGCACCGGACCAAAGGCCTGGCGATAGAGGGCATCACGAATGCGCTGGGCATCGGTTTGTGCAGCGACGTCAATGTTGTTGATCACCGGAATTTGCACAGCAGCGAATACCGTGTCCGCCAATTTGGCAGCCAATTTGTCTGCTGCCGGCTTCATCAAACTGGAATGGAAAGGCGCCGATACCGGCAACAACAAGGCGCGTTTGGCGCCGTTGGCCTTCAAGACTTCACAGGCCTTGTCCACCGCTGCCTTGCTGCCTGCGATGACGGTTTGAGCTGCATCATTGAAGTTCACAGCCTCAACCACCTCCCCGCTCAGCATCGGAAAAGTGGCTTGTGCCTCGGCGCAACCTGCAATGACCTGCGCCGAGGGCATCCCCAGTACAGCCGCCATGGCACCGACGCCGACAGGAACGGCTTCTTGCATGGCAGCAGCGCGAAAACGCACCAATGGCGCCGCTTGCGTCAATGTCAAAACACCAGAAGCTACCAAGGCGGAATATTCGCCCAAAGAATGTCCAGCGACCACAGCAGGTTGGGCACCGCCTTCGAAACGCCAAGCACGGTAAGCGGCCACAGCGGCGACCAACATCACCGGCTGTGTATTGGTTGTCAAAGCCAAGGTTTCTTTAGGCCCTTGGCGAATCAAGGCGCCCACATCTTCGTCCAAGGCATCAGAGGCTTCTTTCAAAGTTTCAAGAACCGCAGGGTGATCGCCCCATCCATCGAGCATACCGACCGACTGAGAACCTTGGCCTGGAAAAACAAATGCAAATGTGGTCATGGTGTTGTTCATGAAAATACTGTTCAGGGCCAGCCGATTTACCCAACCGCCGCCCCACTTACCATCCAGCGCTCACAATTTGAGCAGAACAGAACCCCAAGTGAAGCCGCCGCCTACACCTTCTAACAACAGGGTTTGTCCTTTTTGGATGGTGCCGTTGCGCACTGCGTAATCCAGCGCCAGTGGGATGGACGCGGCCGACGTATTGCCGTGCTGATCGACGGTGACAATCACCTTATCCATGGACATTTTTAATTTACGGGCCGTGCTTTGCATGATCCGAATATTGGCCTGATGCGGTATCAACCAATCGATATCGGCTTCTGTCAATTGCGCCTTCGCCAAACTGGCACGAGCGGTTTCTTCCAAAACACCGACCGCCAATTTAAAAACAGCCTGTCCATCCATTTTCAAGACCGGATCTCCGAGAACGGAGCCACCGGAGACATGACCTGGCACGCACAAAATTGCGGCATGTTTGCCATCGGCATGGATGTCGGTGGCCAAAATACCTGGCACATCAGAGGTTTCAAGCACAACGGCACCGGCGCCATCACCAAACAAAACGCAGGTTGTGCGGTCTTTGAAATCCAAAATCCGGCTGAAAACTTCTGCACCAATCACCAAGGCCTTGGAAGCAGAGCCACTCTGGATCATGGCATCAGCCACGGTTAAAGCATAAATAAAACCACTGCAAACCGCCTGGACGTCAAAGGCAGGACAACCGGCAATGCCCAATTTGTGCTGTAACAAGGTGGCCGTTGATGGAAAAACCATGTCGGGCGTTGATGTGGCAACGATGATCAGGTCAATTTCTGCAGGCTTTAAGCCTGCAGCTTCAATCGCCTTGCGAGCGGCTTGCACGCCCAAATCACTGCTCGCCGAATCGGCATCGGCAAAATGACGCGCGCGGATGCCGGTCCTCTCCACAATCCATTCATCAGAAGACTCAACGCCTTGGACTGCCAACTCGGCAACCAAATCGGCGTTGGTCAATCGTCGGGGAGGCAAAAAGCTGCCTGTGCCAGTGATACGGGAAAAACGTCTCATTCGTGTGGGTCCGGAACGACAACCTCTACCTGCAAGCCAGCCAACAAGGGGGCGGCATGCCTGATTCGGGCCTGAACTCGGTCGAGCAATTGGTGACGAATTGCATCATACGCTCGGTTCAATGCGGTTTCGAAAGCCAACTCATCGGCCGAACCGTGGCTTTTGAAGACCAAGCCGCGCAGCCCCAACAAGGCCGCGCCGTTGTAACGTCGGTGATCTACCCGGGACTTGAATGCGGATAAAACTGGATAAGCCAAAAAGGCGGCAACTTTCGTGAAGATGCTGCGTGTAAATTCAGCGGTCAAAAACCCGCTGATCATTGTCGCCAAGCCCTCACTGGCTTTGAGTGCCACATTGCCCACAAAACCATCGCAGATCACGATGTCCACGGTCCCCTTAAAAATATCATTGCCTTCCACGTTGCCATAGAAATTCAAGTCGCCGGAAAGCGCCGCTGACCTCAGAAGTTCGCCCGTTTTCTTGATGAGGTCATTGCCTTTGATGACCTCTTCGCCCACATTGAGCAATCCCACCGTAGGATTTTCATTGCCTTGAAGCACAGAAACCAAGGCCGAACCCATGACCGCAAACTGAAGCAAGTCCTCAGGGGCGCAATCCACATTGGCACCCAAGTCGAGCATGGTTGTACCGCCGCCTTTGAAATTCGGCATTTGTCCTGCAATAGCAGGCCGATCAATGCCCTCCATGGTTTTAAGCACATAACGGGCTATCGCCATCAAAGCACCTGTATTGCCAGCCGAAATGGCCGCCTGCGCTGCGCCCAACTTGACCTGTTCAATGGCAACGCGCATGGAAGAGTCTTTTTTGCGGCGAAGTGCGATCTCAATGGAGTCGTCCATGCCCACCACTTCGCTGGCAGGCACAAGTTTGCCCCGGTCTTCTTGCCAGCCTGACAAGGCTTCGGGCAAACCGACCAATAGCAAACGTGCATCAGGGTGATTCGACAAGAAACGCCGACAGGCCGACAGCGTCACGCGGGGGCCATGGTCGCCACCCATGCAATCGACAGCCAGAGTGATCACATCAGGAGTAGACATGAGGGGGGGTATCAAAAATAAAGGCCCGAGCTACGATCAAAGTAGCATCGGGCCTTTGAAGCCAGTATGGATCAAGCTTCAGATTTGTTTTTCAACACCTGGCGGCCACGGTAAAAGCCGTTAGGGCTGATATGGTGACGCAGGTGTGTTTCGCCCGTGGTGGGCTCTACTGCAATGCCAGGCACATTCAGTGCATTGTGCGAACGGTGCATGCCACGTTTGGACGGGGACTTTTTGTTTTGCTGAACGGCCATGGTGGCTCCTTGAATGCGTTGGATGCCGCGCGTTCGAAGAAGGACGCAGCTTCAGGGTTGTTTAAATACGCCGGGACATATCCAGCGAAGCCATTGATTATAGCCCAACTTGGGACTTAATTGGACTTTTTGAGCTTCAAGCCGGCCAAAGCTGCAAAGGGGTTCGGGCGTTTTTCCTCTTCTGCGTGAAATTGAGGGGTTTGAGCGGACATCTGCAAAGGCTCCGGGCAAGTCGCATGCAAAGGGACCAACGGCATGGCCAAAATCACCTCGTCTTCCACCAATTCAATCACATTGAATTCTCGGCTGATGACCAACAGATCCTCTTCCTCCTCATCATCGAGCGCCAAGGCGGTGGCCTCATCCGATACGAATCGGAAAGATCTGTCCACATCCACAGTCGTCAATACCGGGCTGAGACAGCGCTGACACAAGAGCGGCAAGGCCGCGTGGACTTCCAAATGAAGCCACACTTGATCCTGAGCACCCACTTCGGGCACAGCTTCTCCTCTTGCGTGCCACTTGACCGGCGGCGAGACCAACCCAACTTCGGACTCTGCTGCAAGGCGCTCCCATTGCGCCAACGGCGCCTCGCCTGAAAGGGAGGCTCCGTCACGAGAAAAAGCCCTCACATCGAGCCTGTCAGGGTCCCACTTGGCATCATTCATATTTTCCATGGCTGCAGTGTAAGAGAATTAGGGGATGTCACACGCCGCATTGCACACTCACCTCCCCGAAGGTCGCGACCTCGTTTTGGGCTCCACATCTCGCTACCGACGCGAATTACTGGCGCGTTTACGCATCCCATTCATCACTGCCTCGCCAAAAGTCGACGAGACACCCCACATCGGCGAAGCCCCCCCACAACTGGCACTGCGCCTGGCACTGGCCAAAGCACAAGCAGTGGCCCTTCAATTTCCGCAAGCTGTGGTCATAGGGTCCGACCAAGTCGCCGATTTGGATGGCGAACCTTTGGGCAAGCCGGGGCAACATGACCGCGCCGTGGCCCAACTTCGGCGCATGCGAGGCCAAATGATTGTTTTCCAAACTGCGGTCTCTGTGGTGTGTTTGGCCAGCCAATTCCAAGACACCCAACTGGCCCAGGTGAAAGTGCGGTTCCGGGACTTGAGCGACGCCGAAATCGAAGCTTATTTGCGCGCAGAAGAGCCTTATGACTGCGCGGGCAGTGCAAAAAGCGAAGGATTGGGAATCGCGCTGCTGGAGTCGATTGACAGCGACGACCCGACCGCGCTGGTTGGATTGCCCTTGATTCGCACCTGCCAAATGATTCGGACTGCCGGTGTTCGGATTTTATGAGCGCGCCTATCACACCTTCAGGCCGCTTGTTTTTGGTGCCTGCACCTTTGGATTTTGGCTGCGACAGTGTCGCGGCCTTGGAAGAGGTCATGCCCATCGGCACTTTGAAAGTCGCCGCCCGACTCAACCATTGGATCTGTGAAAACGCCAAGTCGACACGCGCTTACCTGAAGCGGGTGGATGTGCTGGTGCCATTGCTGACACCCATTCAAAGTCAACAGATCAACGAGTTGCCTCGGCAAGTACATAAAAAGGGAGACCACTTGGGGGACTTCGATGCCAAACCTTTACTGGCTTGTGCGCTGCAAGGGCATGACATTGGATTGGTCAGCGAAGCCGGCATGCCCGCCGTGGCCGACCCCGGCAGTTCGGTGGTGCGTGCTGCTCACACTTTGGGCCTGACCGTCGTTCCGTTGATCGGGCCAGTTTCCTTGTTGTTGGCCCTGGCCGCCTCTGGACTGAATGGCCAAAATTTCGCTTTTGTCGGCTATCTGCCGCAAGACAGTTCAGAGCGAAGCAAACGGATTCGGGAACTCGAAACATTGGCGATTCGTACGGGACAAACCCAATTGTTCATTGAAACGCCATACCGAAACGCCGCATTGCTGCAAGCTTTGCTGCAAACCTTGCAAGGCCCAACGCGGCTGGCCGTCAGCAGCGGCTTGACACTTGCCACTGCGAAATCACGCAGTGCATCCGTCAGTCAATGGAAAAAACAAACTGAAGGGCCCAACAACAGCACCCCAGCAGTTTTTGCGATCGGCCCTTGAGACTGGAGGCGCAACTTCAGCGCAGATTGACGGAAGACTGCATGGCACGCCATGCACCCTCGCCCATCGCCGCGCCAAATCGTTTGGCCAAGCGCTCAGCCACATTTTCACGCCGGGTGTAATCCGTGATGTCTTCGGCTTTGACCACATCTCGGGCCACCATGTCGAGACTGCCCATGTCATCCGCCAAGCCCAATTCGACCGCTTGCTGGCCACTCCAGAACAAGCCGCTGAACATTTCAGGCGTTTCTTTCAGGCGATCACCACGGCCCTTTTTGACAGCCTCAATGAATTGCGCATGAATTTGATTGAGCATCAGCTGCGCGTGTTTGCGCTGCGCTTCCGTTTGCGGACTGAAAGGATCGAGAAATCCCTTGTTTTCGCCGGCCGTCATCAAGCGGCGCTCTACGCCCAATTTATCCATCAGTCCGGTAAAGCCAAAACCATCCATCAGCACACCAATGCTGCCCACAATGCTGGCCTTATCGACGTAAATTTTGTCCGTCGCTGCCGCAATGTAGTAAGCGGCAGAAGCGCAAGACTCCTCGACCACGGCGTAAATCGGCTTTTTATAAACCGCTTTCAAACGGTGAATTTCATCGTTGATGATGCCCGCCTGAACCGGGCTGCCACCGGGTGAATTGATCACCAATACCAAGGCCTTGGAGCCCGAATCCTCCAAGGCGCTGCGCATGGCCAACACAATATTTTCTGCACTTGAATCAGTACCTGAAGCAATTTCACCCTTGATCTCAACGGTTGCGGTATGGGCCGATGTCGGGTTGTTGGCCGGCGCATTGTCGTTGCGCAAAACCCAGAACACCGCAATGGCAAACACCAACCAAGCCAATCTCAAGCCAATGTTCCAGCGGCGGGCAACTTTGGCTTCTTGTAAATTAGAAAAAACAAGCTTTTCCAACACTTGTCTGTCGCTGGCTATTTGTGGAGCAGTCGTTAGAGGTTTGGCCGCCTCCAGCTTTTCGGATGCCGCGGCTGGGTTCAAGATGGGCTCTATAGATTCAGGAGTTGGCTCGTGCATTTCAAAATTCAAAAGGTTTCAGGTTGTACTCAGTATGCCAGTGAACGACTCCATTGTGCTCAGCCAAGGTGATTTTGACCAAGCCGCCCCTACAAGGGCCACCTGCGCACGCACCGGTCAGGGGGCTGTATGTGGCGCCATGGGTGGCACATACCAACCATTGACCTGAAGCATCGAAAAACCGGTCCGGCTGAAAGTCCAGCTCCATGGCCACATGGGTGCAGCGATTGAGGTAGGCATGCACCTGACCTTCATGACGTACAACAAAGGCACGGCAAGTTTGTCCGCCGTAAACCACATCAAATGGGACTGCGCGCCCACCGTCTTGCAGATCGGCTGAATTGCACAGAGTTATCCATTCACGCATAAAACTGACCCTCAGGCATGGTGTTTCAGCCAGCTGCTCAACTCGGCCACCGAATGCGCAATCGTCAAAGGCTTGAGCACATGAAAAGCCTCGGGCTCATGGGCACCATAGCTGACACCCACACTCGGGCATCCCGCATTCAAGGCCATTTGCAAATCATGGGTGGTGTCACCGATCATCAAGGTGCGTTCAGGCTCCACGCCAAATTCGCCCATCAACTCCTGCAACATCAAGGGGCTCGGTTTTCCCGCGGTTTCGTCGGCGGTGCGAGAGGCATCAAAAACGCCTTTCAAGGCCACGTCGTGCAAGGCTTCGCTCAGCCCTTTGCGACTTTTACCGGTTGCCACAGCAAGCCAATGGTGGCGCGACTTGAGATCAGCCAGCATGGGCAAAACGCCCTCAAACAGACTGATGTCATCGCGGTGCTGCATGTAATAGTGCCGGTAGCGTTGACCCAATTCAGGGTACCTATCAGGCGACACGTCTGGGGCCGCATGCGCCAGGGCTTGTGGAAGTGCCATGCCAATCACATAGGAAGCAGCAGAGTGGGTGGGCTCTTGACCGCCGACGTCAACCACCGCGCGCTGAATGCAACGGGTGATGATCGCGGTGGAGTCAAACAAGGTGCCGTCCCAATCGAAGGCGATCAGGTCAAACTGACGGGGTCTGAAGTCGGTCATGGTCTTTGAATTGTTGAAGTTCGCTCGGCAAGGGGGCGTGCAACTCGACTCGCTCGCCCGACAGGGGGTGATTGAATTGCAATCGCCACGCATGCAAGAACATGCGTTTACGGCCTTGTTTGTGCAGCATTTTGTTCCATTCAAAATCGCCGTATTTGTCATCACCCGCAATGGGATGCCCCTGCGAAGCCAAATGCACTCTGATTTGGTGCGTCCGACCGGTTTTGATGGTCACCTCCAGCAAAGTGCAACCGTTCAGCCGTTCAGCCACCTTGACCAAGGTAATGGAACGCATGCCTTCGGGGTCTTCGGTTGTGGTCACCCGCACGCGACGCTCGCCATCGGGCAGCAAAAACTTGTGCAAAGGCAAGTCAATGACTTTGTTTGTTTCAGGCCATTGACCCTGAACCAAAGCCAAATAAGTCTTGCCCGTTTCACGCTCGCGAAACTGGTCTTGCAGATGTTTCAAAGCGCTGCGTTTTTTGGCGACCAGCAAAATGCCGCTGGTATCGCGATCGAGTCGGTGCACCAACTCCAGCAGTTTGGCCTGCGGCCGCGCCTGACGCAATTGCTCGATCACCCCGAAACTCACGCCGGAGCCGCCATGAACTGCCACACCGGCAGGCTTATCGAGCGCCAACAGCGCCTCATCTTCTAACAAAACCGGAAACTCCCGCCCAGGGGCTGGACGCGCGGCTTTTTCGGCCACTTTGTCCGAAATTCGCACGGGAGGCAGTCGCACCACATCGCCCGTCTCGACCCGGCTGTCGGCCGATGCCCTGCCTTTGTTGACCCGCACCTCGCCGCTGCGGATGATTCGATACACATGTGTTTTGGGCACCCCTTTGAGGTGTCGGATCAAATAATTGTCCAAGCGCTGGCCCGCCGACTCCTCGTCAACGGTGAGCCATTTCACTTCCAAAAGGACAGGAGCTTGGTTGCCCCCTATAATGTGTCTCACCAGCGTAAGGTCATAAGTGGTTGATTTGAATGGAAATGAATTCCTTAAGATGGGGAGTTTAGTCCACACGCCACCCCAGCCGCGCTGCAAGGTTGATGCCACCTCCCCCGTGTCTGCAGACTGCAAGGCCAACGCCCGCAGTGGCAAAAAATGGAATGAGGATGGGCAGAAGCATAGAAACCCTGATACGGAATACCCCTGTTCAACAGCCTGCGGCTGATGAATGGATTGAAGCGAGATCGTTGTGCTGATGGGAACTTGGACAACTTGGTTGCAATGGCTTTTCGAGCCACTTTGCACAAGCACGCCCATGACCCATCCCCTGAAAGCGGTGATACCCTCCTCGCAACCTCAGTTGTTCAGCACACCCCTCCTCTCGCCCCATCCACGCGCCCTCTCCTTCATTCCTGAGCCATTGCTCAGTTGAATGGCGGACACCTCGGCAGTTCCTTTCGTTTCTAGCGTCTTGCCTGGCATCTTGTGCCCACACTGGGCCGGTTGAATCGCCATCACGGCAAGCAGGTCATATGACCCTGCTGTGCATGGTACAGAAAAGAAGGACCGCATCATGAAACGGATGCTCATCAACGCTACGCAGGCTGAAGAACGCCGCCTGGCCATCGTCGACGGACAAAAACTCCTCGACTACGAAATCGAAATCGAAGGGCGCGAGCAGCGCAAGGGCAACATCTACAAAGCTGTTGTGACTCGCGTTGAGCCCTCTTTGGAGGCTTGCTTCGTCGACTACGGCGAAGACCGCCACGGCTTTTTGCCTTTCAAGGAAATCTCACGCCAATACTTTGCCGAAGGCGTATCTGTCAGCCAGGCCCGCATCAACGACGTGATCCGCGAAGGCCAGGAACTGATGGTCCAGGTCGAAAAAGAAGAACGAGG
>Ga0136644_10001349_pt1 | contig 19582 bp, 21 predicted proteins | sample C_130820_EF_Meta_FD_94780 | JGI IMG/M metagenome (GOLD analysis project Ga0136644, IMG submission 94780) | Freshwater microbial communities from Lake Croche, Canada to study carbon cycling - C_130820_EF_MetaG (v2) (version 2) | ecosystem: Environmental > Aquatic > Freshwater > Lake | place... | reverse complement strand
CAGGCGCACCCGCCTTACAGGTAGAAGCATCATAAGTAAGCTTTTTCTTGGTTTTCGAATTGACCCCAGTTACTTTCTTCCTTACAGAATCAACAGCATCAACCACAAAATCAGCAGATCCAAAAGCCGTTTTACATACGACATGTGTTCCTTTTGAAATTGGATTGGGTGTTGGTTTAGAACCATCCATTACTGAACCTCCAGGGGCACCCACTGTGCAATCCGTCCCCTTATAAGTAAGCTTCTTCTTCGTTCTCGAATTGACCCCAGTTACTTTCTTAGCCTTTTCATCAACTGTATCAACCGTAAAATCAGCGGATCCAAACGTCGTTTTACATACGACATGCGCCCCTTTTGAAATTGGTTGGGGTGTTGGTTTTGTGCCGTCCAATATTGAACCGGAAGGGGCTACGGATGGCTTTCCCACCGTACATGTGGAGCCGCTATACGTAAGCTTTTTCTTCGTTTTCGTATTGACTCCTGATACTTTCTTAGCCTTGGCATCAATGGAATCAACCACAAAATCGGCAGATCCAAAAGCCGTTTTACATGCCACATGATCCTTGAGCTTAATTTCCTTGGGTGTTGGTTTAGAGCCATCCATTACAGCACCTGATGGCTTTCCCACCGTACAACTAGAAGCGCTATACGTAGTCTTTTTCTTCGTTTTTGTATCGACACCCGTTACTTTCTTAGCTTTCGCATTAAGAGTATCAACCGGAAAATCGGCAGTTCCAAACATCGTTTTACATGTGACGTGCGTTCCTTTCGAAATTGGCTTGGGTGTTGGTTTAGAACTATCCATAAGTGTTCCTGCGCTGCTGCTTGAAGTAGAAGTACCACCCGCAGTACAAGCAGATTCGGCATACGTTACGGCCTTACCTGTCTTTGTATCTGTTCCAGTTATTTTCTTCTTTGCTGCGTCAACCTTAGTAACCTTCAATACAGCTTTTGAAAACATGGTACTACATGTAACAATTGTGCCCACTTTAGTAGCACCCCCTTTAGCCGGAGGCTTTTTCAAAGTTTTATTTTTCAAAGTCTTAGCTTTCATTCTACTATATATCTCCAAATTAAGACGCGGACATAATAAAAAACCACGATGGATATGCCTTATTTAATTCATCACATCTTTCTTTTAATCGCATCATAGCACCTCCCTCTTTTTCTCCATCTATTTTATCAATATATAGGTGCGCCAAAGATGTATCGCTTCTATTTCGTTTATTTATAGTGATAATAGTGAATTTCCATTCATTAGGTGAATCCGCAGGAGTCACCGCTTCATTATTCCAAGTGTTATTATGCGCCTTTTCTATAATTTTATCCGTATATGGATTTTTTTCATAATCACGAGGATCCCTCGATAGATCGATTCCCCAAACAGATGCCTGTCCCCATAGCGAATCAAGTTGTGCCTTAAACTTGGCCTTAGCCTCTTCTAGAGTTTTTCCTGTGTCACGTTCTTTTTTTAGTGCTCTCTCTATCAAATCCTTAGCAGCTTGTAGTGCGAGTACATTATCTTCATCCTCCATAGAGCGTATGCGTTCATCATGTAAAAGAAAATATTCATAGACTTTTTCTACGAAATCTGAATTCCTATTACATTGAGCGGATGTTAACGCACGGACATCATCATAACATTTCGTAATTGTTAGATAATGTAAGAAATCAGCCAGCTCTCTTTTCCAATTGTCCTTGCCAAATATAGATTCTAAAATATCTGGGCGTAAATTCAAGGCATTTAAGTAATCTGCCTCGCTTTGTACAAATATTCCATTCAGCCAATCCGCGTAGGGTTGCGTATCCGCGTTTACCGTAATATCCTTAGGAGTTCGTAAATAGAATATGGTTCCACTTGAAACAACTTTTGTAGGAAGTATATCATTTTCAGTGGCATTATCACTGCCCTGGAATTTGTTATAATTTAGAATCGTTACGGCCTGTTCATCCGTGTTCAACGTAAAAGTTTTATAATCTTCTTGAATAGGATCCTTTAAGAATTTATACGTATAGAAATTATTTAAAATGGCAATATCTTCCACATTATTCGGTGGAAATACCAACCAATTTACACGATTACGTATGGTTAAGTATTCACCAATAGAATAATAGTTAGATATTCTGCTCTTTGGACATAGGGGTTCATTCGTGGCCCCTGCTGAAAATACAATCCCCATTTTATTTTCGGATTCCTCGCCCATAGTCAATTTGTGCGGATATATAACATAGGTAGGTTCATACATATGTATCAATGATTCGTTCTCCTCTGTAAATTGGCACCCTATTCCAATATTTGTGCCTGTATGTTCTGTTAATATATAAATCTTTTCTGGATTCTTTAATTTCATATCTAAAAAATTCGCAAGTAAATTGGTATTATCTCCTTTTGAAACAAAAAAAGGTGGGCTGAAAAGGAAAATGTTATCACCTTTGGTGGCATTTATAAACTGTATCATATTATTAAATACCACAGTGTCCCCGTTTACAGGTTTAAATACATATATAGTATTTACAGTGTTCGGTAAAAATATAGCAAGCCGATCTGCCGTTTGTACTCCACCTGTTTTATTCGCTTCTACTTTACATACTTGTTGATTTCTAAGTAATTTTGCCGAATACTCTTTTTGTGAGTCTTTTCTACTTCTATACCAGGGCATACGATTCATGTAAGCTCTATATTTTTTTCGGAGGTTATCCAAGCTTCCAGTTAGATCTGGAAGAGGTGTTGTAACTGCTTCCAATGTGCCTGTAGTTATTTCGCCACCACCCCCTGTTAAAACAGTGTTATCTAACGCCTTCATTGTATCTTCATAGGCTTTTGTTACGCTTTCACCCATCGTTAGGGGTTGTGAAACTGTGGTCGCCTCCATTTCTTTCTTTTCTTCTTCTTCCTGCTTGTTGGCTTCTTGATGGACCGCCTCCCCCTGAGCTTTTAAAATAGATAGAGTGAGCTCATTTCTTTTGTCCTCCTCGGTTGGTGTTTTCACGATGGGAACATCCGTTTTTATTGTATCACTGACTTTGCGTATAATATTAAAGAATGACGAATCACCTGGTTGCAAAGATTCAATCGTTTTTCGCTGTATATCAATTGTTTTATCTACGGTATCTTTATAGGTTTGCATAGAGGGTTGATCACCCCCTCTATGATTCAGATTTTTGCGCCTAGATCTGCGCCTAGATTTCCTTCTAGATGTCCGCCTCAATGACTTTTTTCTCCTCGTTCTTCTCCCCCCCTTTAAAGGGGTGATATTCGCAGAATTTCCACCATCTAACAAGCTCTCGTTTGGGTTGCCCTGAATATATGCTCCACCCCCACCCATCAGCGGCGTTATATTCGCAGTCCCCCCCTGTAGAAGTGATTCACCTGGATTATAACCGGGTGGCTGAACACTCATCCTATTCTCATGTGTTAAAAAGTGGCTTAAGACTTTTACCCGATGAACAGCAGAATTCAGGATGGATACTCTGGCTGAGCTTCCTGTGGTTACAATGGATCCGGATCCACAAACACGTAAGCGCAAAATTTTTTGTAAACAGGAATTAATTGTGAATAGCCTACAGAGGTTTTATTCAGCACGGGAGGACAGGGAGGAGATTTTAAAGCTTCTTGAAGGGACTTCTGATATTTCCCTCCGCCTTATTGATTGGTTTGTTACAAATTATGCTAAACAGCACAATATTTCCTATATTCTCAATAATCAAGAGTTCCTAGTATATACGAATTACAAGTCACAGCTGAAGGCATACAGTAAGAAACTGTTCGATCCCTTCTGCCGGCGTGAGAGAATTATGTTTCAGATTACAGGTCAGGCCATGTTTCAGACTACTGTGGGGAAACTCAACTTTTTTCGCTGGGCCTTGGAAAAAGGTGTATTGGATTATATAAAGTTAAATATGCAAAAGATTGAGGCGGCCATGAATGCGAGTTCCAGAGAGCTTCAAAAGATGCGCAAATCGATTAGTAATACTTCTACACAATCTACCACGTCTGAAAAGAGTTCCACGCGTAAGCGCATCGTTACGACGACTCCTCCTAATTCTAAATTGATGCAGAAACATGATTATTCTGTAGAGGTCACTTTTGATTAAATGACGATAAAAATACATCATTAAATGTGGTCGTAGATACATTGTATGTGTGTGCCATTGCATCTACCTTGGGTCGCATTACTTCATAGGCCTGCAAGGATGCTTTCAAATCTTCTGTGGAGCTTCCTTCGGGCATCCAGCGACTGAGATATCCTCGTTCCGTGAGTCGCTTCGATTCGGCCAAGCCACGATCTGCTTCCTTTTCTTCGTATACAACGGAACGAACTTCTCGGATCATATTTCTAGGATCTCGGGTGGGATCATATCGATCAAAGTAGGGGTTCATAGCTAAGGATGGGCCCGTCGCAACAAACGGCTGGGATTGTCTATAGTCCTGTTTATCTGTGCGACTGCTCAACGGCGCCATATCATAATATACGGGTTTCATATCCGTTTTGGCATCATCAATCGTTCCACCTTGTACTACAGGGGCGGCTGCCTGCCATGATTCAAATTGCCGTGCATTGATGGTGTCGTCTGGATTGGCTTCTCGTCGGACTCGGAGCTGCATTTGGGGGGGTGGAATCCGAACAGGTCCCGCATATGAATATGGGTGAAACATTATCACTGTCTAAAGAAGTATTAGAACATCCCTTTAAAGACCTCCTGCGATGTTCATACTTCCTTTTCTTCGGCTGGTTAAGAATTCCTCGGGACTGGAACAGATTTGGCTCTTTCTAGAGCGGAACGGCACGCATCTCATAGAAATACAGAATGCGGATGAAGAGGGAGCCATTTCCTATGCGAAAGAATTTGCCGAGTTGAATGAGCTCGTCATGAAAAACGAGCCGTTTTGCGTGAAGGACGTGGTATATTGCGAGATTGTTGCCGATTCAAAAGAGCTGGCTGGATTTTATACATGGAAGGAGACGCCGGCTGGGACGACACCTCCTCGCGAAGTATGGCGACCCTTTTTGTGGATGGAAAATTCGGATCCATGGGGTGTGAATCGCCTCATGGAGTCCCTGCCATTGTCGGAAGCATCTCATACCGTATATTCTGTTTTAGAGGAGATCACCCAAGATAGACCTTAAGACGGTCTTATATATTTATATAGAATGGCATCTATCCGAAATAGGACTGTTCGTAGAAGTGAGCAAGATGTAAGTGCGAATGTTATTGATTTTGCTGTGAATGAATCACTGCAAAATCTTCTTTCTGCGGAAATTGGAAACGCCTTCAAACGCCCGTGGCATCGGCTGGAAAGAGGGTTGCGCTTGAATCGTCTGCGCGCCTTTACAGAAAGTCTTGCCGCGAAAAGGGGCTTTAAAGATATAGAGAAACAGTCCTTGTTGGCGCTGCTCACCAAATCGCTGGATAAGAAATTATTGAATTCCAAGACTTCTGTGGAATATGATCAGGAGGCGGAAGAGATCAAGGAGATTAAACCATTGGTGATGCATCAGAGCGCGACGGGAGAAGTTCTTTTTCAGCTATTGGAAAAGAGGAATGCAGTCACATTCCGGAAACGGGTACAGCCTTCCGCACAAGAGGAGCAAGCAACCTAAGCAAAAAACAACATCTTCTATGTAAGATGCCGGATACAGCGCGTAATAAGTTTGAACGGGGGGGCGCGCCTAGCGTTCATTTACCTAGTGAAATGTTTCGTTCTGTAGCGGAACTCATGAGTGTGATAGATATGGAGAATCCAGCGCCCTCGTATAATGATATTTACCAGGAATGGAAAGAGGTTGCGGAAGATACGATGACAGAAATCATTCATCCGGGGAATGTGGATATGAGCCCAAAAGAGGAACATAGTTTCAAGATCGGGAAAGAGATTGGGTTCCGTGCACTGGAAAAGTTTGTGGCGAGAGCAAAAATGCTGGGGTGGTCGGCGCAGTCTCCCGAGGATAGGAAAGTGGCTGCGGAGGAAATCTTGATACGTCCGCAAATTCCGCAGCGCACACCGGCCTGGTATGCACAGAGTAAGCAGGTTCTTACGGCCTCCGAGTTTGCAAAGCTCTTCGGAAGTCCCAGATGTGTGAGTCAGTTAGTGATGAGCAAGGTTCCCACGGGTAGCCCATCCGGGACGAATCGTCTTGCGTGTATGACATGTGAAATGAGTTCATTGGATTGGGGTGTGCGCTTTGAGCCGGTTGTGAAGCATATTCTGCAGGAGAAGTGGGGAGTACAAATAGCAGAATCTGGGCGCATTCTTCACCCGACAGATACACACGTAGCTGCGAGTCCAGATGGAATTATTATGGAGGCGAGAGACCCTGCGCGCATCGGGCGTCTTCTGGAAATAAAGTGTCCTATCACGAGGAAAATATCCGAGGGAATACCTTTTGAGTATTGGTGTCAAATGCAGGTTCAGATGGAAGTCACAGGAATCGGAGAGTGTGAGTATGTGGAGGTGAAACTGGAATCGATTCAAGGCACCGCAACGGACATTTCGGGAGTGGCGGATGGCTACGTGTGGCTTCTACAGAATCCGACGACGTGTGAGATGCGATATGCCTATACGGAAGCAGAGGCAGAGGTGGAAGCTGCGAGGGGCTGGGAAGTTACAGAGAAAATTCCATGGCGTCTGAATGATATGTATGCTGCTACTGTGACCCGCGATCGGGCGTGGTATGAAGGGACGAGCGAAATACGGCGGCAATTCTGGGAAAATGTGGAAAATGCCCGAAAGGGGGCGTTTCAAGTAGTGGAAGGGCGGCCAAAAGTGATAGTGACAAAAGAGCCCGCATGTTTAATAACGGATTAGAGTGTCCAGGCGCAGTAAATATTACAGTGCGATAATATCGTATTGTAATATTTTTGTATGGACAAGTATTATTCCACATAGGGTTGGATACAACCGTATTGGGGCACAGGTTCCGTTTTATAGAATGCGAGGCTGAGATCATGAAGAGGTGTAGAACATGAGTCCGGATCCCCCCGCTTATAATTATTTGTCAGCTGTCGGAAGTTTCCGGTGCGCTCCAAACGAGTCTGGAAATCTACATCGCGGCAGCCCTTTGCAGTAGGATATGCGGGTGTTTGTAACGCGGATAACCAGCCGTTTAGAAGATTGTAGGGTTCGCGCGGCTTGTTCAATCCAGGATCGCCACCCTCTATGGGCTCTTGCGAGTCTTCTATTTTTGCCTGAAACGCCTCTACGACTCCCTGTCGCTTTCGGATCACAGGGTTGTCTCCGCGCGCCTGTATATAGAATACGAGAAGAATCATGAGAAACACCCAGCCGAGTATGAAACTCCACATGTGTTCTAATGACCTTTTCATCTCTCCTAGCTAATCCTAGTTGCTATTTTCATCCGACATGGCATATTGCACTGTCCACATTCGCGCATGTTCCTCATATGCCGAACGGTCACGCTTATAAAGGTTTGCAATATCGGGGACAAAGGGATCATCTGGGTTCGGATCCGAAAGAAGACTACAAATACTGAGGAGCACTTTGGAAATGGTAAGTGCGGGGGACCACTTATCTTTTAAGATATCGAGGCAAATCAATCCAGACGAGTTAATATTTGGGTGATAAATCTTGGTTACGAATTTGATATGCGGTGCCCGAAAAGGATAATCAACCGGGAAATGAATCGCTAGTTTGAACATTCCCCCGTAAAAGGGTGTATCCTCAGGTCCGAAAATACATCCCTCCCAGTTGAAAAGATCATCTCCGATTGGACCCGCGCTACAGTTACTTGGGGGATCCTTCTGTAGATCTTTGAGTTCTGCGCCTATTCGCTTTTGTGCCATGTAGCTATATGTATTGAGTTTAAAAACCTTAAACCCACATAGAATGATTAGTTTTACCTCTATTCTTGCGGAGTTTCTTGGCACCTTTCTTCTCGTTTTAGCCGTCTTTGCTTCCGGTGGGAATGCGTATGTTGTTGGTGCGACACTCGCGGTTGGGATTCTCCTCACTGCCAAGCTTTCGGGTGGTCATCTGAACCCTGCCATATCTGCTGCCATGTATGCAAAGGGTTCGCTCAGCCTCAAAGAGTTCCTCGTATATGCTGCATCCCAGGTGGCCGGCGGTGTCACATCCCTCTATGCCTACCGCGTTTTCGCCTAAGGATATATGTATCCGTTCCTATAGGAATGTCATTTACTCCATCCATTATCGCCACTCTCGCAACGGGTCCGGCAATAAAGGATCTTCGGTTATTACTCGCATCGTTGGAAATATTCAACGAGAATCCACCCACAGTCTATTTATATTGTGACAGCGAAATCTCCGATGCTATTCCCGCGATCCCGTATGCAGGAGTTCTACATCACAAAGTATCCCTAGATAAATATGGTAAGCTTACGCGCCCTGATATGGAAAGGATGCCGGGAGTCAAGTTCAAGAATCTATGGTTTGATTTCATGACGGAAAAGATAAATTTGCTGCGATGGGTCTTTTCTACAGATCCTGTGGCTAAGAATGCGGGAGTAATGTTCTGTGATGCGGATATATGCTTTTTCGGGGCGTTACCTTCCATTCCTGTAGGGGCGCGAGTGGCGTTGAGTCCGCACGACATTCTTCCTGAAGATGAACGGAAATATGGGAGATATAATGGTGGATATCTATGGATATCGGAGGCGGGCTATGCGGATATTTGGTGGAATGCATGTTCTGGCGCGCGGTTCTATGAACAATCCGCATTAGAAGATTTGGCGGCAAATGCGAAAGAAGGACATCCGGCGTGGTTGTATGAATTCCCTGTTACCGAAAATTATGGATGGTGGCGGATGTGGCAGGGCGTTAAGCCGGCAGGAGAGCTTATGTATCAATGGGGTGTCAATAGGACGAAGGGGGGTTCTGGAATCACTATAAATGGGGTGCGTCTTGGTTCTATTCATACGCATATGCACGAGAAAAAGGATGGAGCTACAATGGTATTTAACGGATTTGTAGTGTCATTTTTGCGTAAATTGGCGGACAGGCATGCCCCCGCAAAACGTTTGTTGGCGGCCCTGAAAAATTAAACAGAAAATATTGCGATAGGTTCTTTTACCAAAAATGACCACCTTGTTTCCAGGGCTTCAACGCACGAGGCCTATAACAGATGAGTATTTCAAAGATATCTCGCTGGTAGAAGAAGATAGTGTGGCGAAAGTTCCGTCGAAAGCTCCTATACAATGTGCGACGTGTGGTATTCAGCGAGAAGATTGGACATTTGAGGATCTCAATCTGTGTAATATGTGCGGTGATATAATGGAACGGCCTATAGATTCGGGAGCAGAATATCGCTTCTTTGGTATTGAAGATAGGGGGGGAGGCGATCCATGTCGTGTAGGGGCGCCCATGGATACACGATTCCCTACATCGGGACTCGGCACAATGATTCTATCCCACGCCCAAGGAGGAAACTCATCCACGCGGATTGCGATGGCGCGTGTGAGACGGTATCATAGGTGGAATCTGCTGCCCTATAGGGAACGTTCGCTCCTACAGGTCTTTGAACAAATCGCGCTGACGGCCACGAATAACGGATTTGATCAGCGCACCATGGATATTGGCAAAGACATGTATGTGAAGCTGGTGGAGCATTGTGATAGGCGAGGAATGTCGCGCACTTCGGTGGTGGCATCGTCCATCTATTCGGCGCTGAAACAGGTGGGGCAGCCACGAAAGCCGAAAGAGATTGCGGACATGTTTCATCTGAGCACGGCGCAATTCACCAAGTCTCTGAAATACTTCCAGGAGATTCTCTGTATGGCGCATCAGCGAGGACTTCTTACGGGGGGTCAGGCCGATCCTGCCGCGATGCCTTCTACGCGCGCATCAAACTACATTTCCAATCCTCTTAGTAAGCTTCCTATTAGTCGCGGGGTATTCAATCTGATTCGGGAAAAGGCCATTGCTGTCGCGAATGAAGTAGAGGATAAGGAAATTTCCCCCGAGAATATGCCGCCATCTTTAGCCGCGGGTGTCATTGCACTCATTCTTGAGCAGCCAGGAGTTTCAGAAGATCCCGATACTATATCCTATGAGAGAATTGCCACGGTGTGTGGGGTAAGTGAGGGAACTCTGCAAAAGTGTTTAAAAAAGCTACAGGCGGCGGTGGCTGCGGGATCTATTACATGCTTAAAATGAAGGACAAGTGTAGGAAATGGGGAACTGGTTTAGTTTTACAGGGCAGCCTGGCGAAACAGAAGTAAAAACAATTCTTAATAAAATCCTGAATGAAATGATGCGACGTGCCGACTTGAGAGATTTGTATTCTCTTGCGGATCCGTCCCAATGTAGTAAGTATATTGTAGTGGGTGCCAAAGCACTGGATAAATTATTCACAGAAATGCAATTAGATATACGGAAAGGCGAGGATGGTAAAATCCTTTTTCAGAAGATTGACAAAATAAAGAAAATGTCGGAGTTTAAGGATCAACAAATGCAAATGTGCAGACTTCTTGCCTTCTTTTTTGTTCGTATATTCCGAATTTACGGGGCCTTGACGCTGAGTATTATGGATTCAGAATTACCTATCGCAGATCCGCAGAATACGAAATCAGGAGTTCCCTACATGGATACAGGTGTCCCTTACTTGCGTGGATTTCCACAGAAAAAGACAACATGGTGGGGGGGTCAGCTCACCAATCCAAGCTTGAGCGATGCCGCGGGGCTTTATAAGATGTTAAATGGTGTGCTAAATCCATCGAATGAAGATGACTATCTGTATTTTCCGAACTCTTCTATGAGAATACAAAAAAATCAACTATTTAATGAGGATAACACCACGAAGGTATTTACAAATGATAATAGGCCTATTGTAGAATATTCTACTAAAAATGAGAAGGGTGTCGTATATGCGCTTGAAGGAAGATTATTTATTGATGATATTCAGGGAACTAAAAAAGTAATACTACAAAATATGAAAATAAATAATGGGGATGTTACGGGACCATTGGACTATGTGGCTTTTGATCCGTCGTATGGATCTAGCGGTGGTCAATTGTATGGAATTCTAAAAAATATGTTTATATCTGTATTTAACAGGGCCTATCCACCCGAATTTTACCCTATGCGGTTTTTGATAGAGAACCGCATTATTGAGAATACAATAGGACAACCGTATGTTCGCCTAGCTGGCTCGGACCTATATATTAATACTCCAGATCGCTATAGAGAGTCGCAAAAGATTCCTGTATCCTATAACACAAGTGTAACAGTTCAAGCGAATAATAGTTCTACAAAAAAGATAAACGTATCTATTACAATTGGTTTAAATATTAGAAAGGAAGATCGTGCCGCAGAGGGTATTACGTATACACTCGACATTGATCCTATAAGAACAACTCCTTTAGAATATATGGATATTATGCGAGTGATGCAATTTAAAAATAATACATTTACACTTCAAGGATCTCGCATACAAAATGCCAAAGGTCGTTCTATACCTGAACATTTGCAGCATTATATGGAGAAAGCTGTGAGAAATGATACTGAAACAACGGAGCAAGGTGCATATTCAAAAGACACGAGAGGCTTTCTCAAAGCTCCCAAGATATCAGGCACGGACCCATTTTTTAATGTTACAGGTCTTTGGACAGGACTCTCTAAAAACCCCCCTGTAAAGGCACATTGTATTGCGAGGGCCGTTCAACTCTTGAATGTAGCTGCCATACAAGATCCTAGCACGGGAGTTGCCTATAGTAGTGTTTGTGATATCAAGTTTCCATATATAACGAATAATTCTTTGCCGACACCTGGTCAGACAATTCTTACAGAGGATAGCATAGATGCCCTAGCAAATCTCTATATAGATAATTTCTCGGGAAATGTGCTAACTCCCACAAACACGGAAGAATTCAAGGCATTTCGTAAAAGATTAAAATATCTGTTTGGGAGATTTGAAAAGGAAAGCGATGTAACCAGTGCCCCAGGGTTCGACAATATTACGGAACAGAAAAATCCTATGCAGATATGTCAAGGAGATAAAAAATTACAGATACAGCGCGAGCTGGCATCGAAGTTGCGGCAGAAGACATATTCCCTTGTTCAGCAACAAAAAGAGCACGTCGCACGAGTGATGCTGCTCCTTTTCAAGTTGTTTGATGAACAATCTATACGTTCGGGTGGTGAACTGAAGATACATGGGTATGTGTTATCAAATGGCGTGGAGGCACTGAATAAATTGGCCGAAGAAGCGCGGGGATTGCTTATAAATTACTATAGTAACTGCGAGGAAACATATAAGGATGGACTTGTAGATATATACAATCAAATTAGGAAAGATCCGGCGAGTGTAAGGCCCGTGTAAAATTGCGGGTCTATACGCGTCTATGCTGTGACTAAGAATGCCGAGGGATATTTGCGCGCAGGAAGGCTGTGAGAAAAAGCTCGCACTTACATCGATACAATGTAAGTGCGAGAAGAAGTTCTGTAATACGCATCGCTATCCAGAGGATCATGCATGCACGTTTGACTTTAAGAGCGATGGAAAAAAAGAGCTCTTGAAATACATGAGCACAGCTGTGACATTTAAGAAGGTGGAGGCGATTTGATGGGATGGACCTGGGGCCAAAAAAATTGGAGGGGCGGGTGGCCGAACAAGTAATCATATAGGATGTCCAAACTGCTCCTGAGTATCTTTCTAATACCCAAGGGTGAAGAGCACAGCGACGATAAGATATATATCCGCCAACTCCCGAACAGTATGTTAGAAATAGAGCATTACGATGGTAAAATAAATAAGAAATACAAGATGTGTATTTATCCATCCGAGTTTAACACATATATTACGAATGTAACGACCCTATACGTATATGACACCCAACCCTTTGTGAATATGCAGTTTAACTTTCTAGGCTTTCCATCATTCATGACAAGCCAAAAGGAGCTTACTGAAAATCGCACTATTCTCCCCACGTTGCTCAGTGTGGCTAGCACCGTCATCCGAACCATGGAGAATGAAGTTCCTCCACGCGCCGAATCTCCACGATGGGATAATCATTATTAGGGTGAAAACTGATGAAGATATAATTTGAGAAGTGTAGGCGACCAGCGCCCCATCATTTGTATACCGTCATCATACCACTGAATGGCGTCTTTTTCACGCTGGTCGGAGCGCAGTTTTTTAAACTCTTCGGGATGCTCTTCAATCCACTTAAATTTATCAAATGAGTTTGCGATTTGTGTGGGGTGCGCGTAGGCTGAAAATATGTGATATTGGAAATGCGTGTTAGGAAGAAAATCCGGCTCTATACTTTGAAGAATGAGGCCCGTGTGTGTTAGTTCGCGAACATATGTAATCTTGGCCTCTTCTTCCACCTCACGCCGGATATTCTCTCGTAGCAGGGCCATGATAGTCTTTTTCGGATCCCGTGCGTCTTTTCCTTCCATCTGGCCCTTTGGCGGTTCCCAAGAAGCTTTCGCTGGGTCCGCATCCGTGCGTTTTACTACAAGAAACTTCTTAGGATCGAAGGGCTTGTAGAGTTCATGAATAAAACAGGCGGAACGGAGATATACGCGCCATCCTTCCGTGGGATGTTCAACATAGAAATACTTCTTTTTCGGCGCATATGGGAGACATTCAGAACCACGTATAAGGCCAGGCTGGAATACATCAAAGATTTTCTTCTTGTCCGTAATGATATGAGCCATATGCTCTATAGAGTTCGACATGTTTCTTTAGCCCAGATTTTACGCCTTGCGTTTTTTCCGGCAGGTCTTCCCTCTCGACGAAGTGGAGCAGCCACTGCGATTATCACGTAGCTCTTTGCAAAGTGAATTAAAAGAAGTCTGGTTGAGGAGTTCCAGGCGTTCTTCCATATGGCGTCGGATGAACCAGAGATACTTGAGGCAATCTGCGCGGCAGCTGGGGGTGCCAAACTTTTGCGTGGCCTCTTCCCAGATTTCCTTCCATTCCGGAAAGGGGAGAACTTTCGGGAGAAGTTCCCAAAAGCGATTGTAATATGGGAGTCGATCTTCCGGACTCATGACATTCCACCGATTCTTTTCAAGTGGCTCCGTAATTTCTTCAATGGGTGGGTGGCCCTTGATAGGCACACTTGTTTTTGCCGCGCGACTAAGGGGATGTGCTTCCGCTATAGAAAAGAGAAACTCCCAGCCGTCAAAGGTCGTGCGGGAACAACCAGATGCGAGGCGCTCTAAATATATGGTTTCCACATTCTCGAAACTGGGATCTGGCTCTACAGAGATTCTTTGGGTCCGCAACTTTGCATTGACATCGTTGTGGATTCGCCAGAGCCATTTGGGTAGCTGTTTCTTATTACAGTCTACAGGGTCATCGGTCATGTATTCGGATAGACTTTTACGACAGTATTTACATGGGAGAATGTAGGGGAGTGTGCGCATAAAGTCGCAGACATCAGGGGTTGCGGTTGTTCCAAAACTTATAAGGTGTAGAAGTCTCCACCCGGAAGGACCCCAATAACGAGTATCCATGACTCTTAATTAATCATGGGCTTTTATGAGCCAAACGTAAATGCTCCCATTGGGATAATTTAACTTTGGCTATGACTTGTTCATTTACATACCGAATCCACCGATGCCGAGGGGAGCTAAGAAGGGCCTTACCGGGGAATTATCTGTTTCTTCTGCGCGGCATTTCACAGTTGTTTGAGGACATACGGCCCGAGGGCATGGGGCAGCAGCCGGGCAGACAGTGGGAGCAGGGCATTTCACTTCTGGGCAGCGGGGGCGAGGGCAAGGAGGGCAATCGCCGCATTTCGCCTTTACATCGGCGCTGGTATCAATAATGATAGGCTGCTGTTTGGGAATGGAGGTTTTGAGGACGTATTGCGATAGATCGGGAACGGGAGGGCATTCCGTCTTTAACATGTAATTTGTTAGTTCGGGCATAGCTGGGCAAGGGGGTATGCTCGTTTTCAAGACATACTTGGACAAATCAGGCATAGGGGGGCAAGATGGAGGAGTTACGGGGGCGTCTGGATGTTCCGGGCAGGGCGCATTCCCTCCACACTGGGAACAGTTGGGAACCATAGCTTGAAATCCCTCGCGCTTTGTATTTTTCACGTAGAGATATGTAACAAGACATCCGACGATAAATGCTACTAAAAAGACTTGTAACTTTGAAAGGCGCATATGACCCACTCTACCGATACATGCGGTATTTATTGCCTCCAACCTGGCCATGTAGGTGGAGGACATCCGCACAATGTTGGAACACTTGGATCATAGATGGTAGACAGACGATTACAGACCATCCGTGCGTATCCGCGCCAGGAAAAGGATTCGCGATTCATTTCGTCTGGCCTTTCCAAACATCCGAAATCATAGGGATTGTAGCCTCGTGCTTTAATTTGTCCGCAAATCTCGTTTGAGCGCGATTTCCAATTAAAGGGTGTAGAAGCTTCTGTGTTATTGTAGGAGTGATTTGTAATAGAAACATCCGTAGGTGTAGCTCCTGTAAGCGATTGTATTACAGAACTCATGAGGCCCCTGTAGTCGGATTTGGAGTCGAGGGTTATGGAACCAGGGGAGCCAGGGGAACTAGGGGAACTTGTTACAGTTCCAGACGACACTGTTCCCGCAGAATTATCAAGTGGGAGCATGGCGCTAAGGGAATCCACTCCTAATTTGAAATCTTGTGCGGCGTTTGCATAGTTGCGCGCGACATCCTGTTCTGTCTTACCCGTGTAATGCAGTGACACGTCCCAGGATACATTATTTAAGAGCTGATGTTCATATCGTTTGAATAGTTTCTGTGCGAGTTCAGCACCATCAGCATCACCAGCGCCATATTTGGGAAACAAACTATTGAGCACGGAAGCGGACCCGGATCCTGAACCTGAACCTGAACCCCCAAATAAGTTTCCAACGCGCGCATTGAGATTCGTTAGAGTAGGCAGAAAATTCGCTATATCCGATTTACGAAAGGGAATGTCGGATACGTTTTTATACCCCTTGTTAATTTCATCTATCAAATCTTGAACCGCTTTTCCCATAGTTTGAAGAGTACTGATTCTGGATGTCGTAGTAAAATCAGTTGCCCCTGAATTTTGTAAGCGAATAATTTCAACTTGAATTTTCGACCCGATATCTTTTAGTTCGGATAATGTTACATCGGAGGCTGGCAATGTTTCAGTGGCAAACCCCTCTACCATGGGGCCGTCGATGAGGGAATTCGTAGACATTCTCCATTTATTTTGAAGATATGCCAGATTCGCCTGAATACCATCTAAATCATCCGATGTTAAACTGCTTTGAAGACCTGGATTGCGCGATAAAACGTCGATTTCATCTTTCAAGCGCTGCTTATCACTACGCGCGGTAGAGAGAGGTAGCTGGACGGAAGGATCTCCCAATTTCTGTAGGCCTGGTGCCTCAATCTTAAAAAAGCCAAGCATGCTTTCGTATATGCTCTGAATACGTCCTGTAGGGGCCTTTTCTAGGGCAGGGTCTTCGGCAGGCTGACTATTTACAGAAGCACTTTGACCGGGGGGAGGAGCTAACAATGTCGCACTCGGGGGTGCAAAATCCTGAACCTCACCCTGTGTAAGAGTTTGATATCTGGGCGATATCAATGGGATATTCAATGCTCCAGGGGGTTGTTCATCTTGAAATCCCTCTTTTGATTTTACATTCCACGCTACAATAACTATTCCAAGTAGCACTAAAAAGAAGAGTATACCCTTCATCTTTCTAGTGTCAGTATGGAAAATTAGATGATGGGGGGTCTAATTCCTTAGACCCGTTCTTGGTGGCTTATATGGGTTTTTATAACTTTGAAAGGATTCTTTAGATCGTCCATGTAATCTAAATTCCTTTGTTTGCTCTATGGAAATACTAGGCGGTGAATAAGGGTTTTTATAACTTTCGAATGGCTCTATCGCTTGAAACTTTGTATAATCATCCTGTGCTGTCTTTAACAGATCATTATATATGGATAGGCGGGCTTCAATCACTCTTTGCGACGATTCCTCCATATTTGGTAAATTTTTTACACTCTGTAGAACTGAATTCATAGTTGCAATATTTTCTTGTAAGTATGCTATTATATTATTTTGACCTAGAAGTATCATATTTTTCATTTTTGTAGTTGTTATTTTTTTAATATAATTTTTCAGGCCATTATATTCTATTTGATTCACATTCATATATTTCATAAATGTTTCATAAAATGCTATAGAAGAACTGGTAGGGGTATTTTTTAAAGCTGTGGCAGATGACATGAGGGACGTCTTAATTTGTGCGATCATACTTTGAACCGATGGTATGTTTTGTAATTCTTGCCGTATCATTGTAACCGTATTCGCCAATATGGTATCATCCGTTAAAGATTCACTAGATGAGTCTACAATATATGAGTTACTGGATACTATAGTAGAAGGAAATGTTATATAAATTTTATATAGTATATTCATAAACTCGTTTGCTGTATATATAATTTGACGTATATTGACTAACATATCGGGGGTAGATTCTGTAATAAAATTTTGTAGACTACTCATTTTCTTCGTTGCAAACATTATGTATTTTTTTACTTCCATATAGAGTGAATCAAGTTTTATAAATAGATCAGCATCTGATATATATTTTACAAGGACTTTATCTGTAGCATCTTTCGTATTGTGTACTATATTGAATTTTTTTTGTATTTCAAAATCAATGGATATTAAATCTAATTCTTTTACAATTGTAACATCTGTTTGTGTTATCGGTAAGAAATATCTTTCATTCATATTATCTGTAGGTTCAGTCTTAAAACTCACGGATGTCACAGTGGCGTCTGTAGAAGTATTTGTATTTGGTAAATTAACTGTAATAGATCCAATAGCCATTGTGGATCCAGGGTCAGAGCCAGATTGGGGCATTGTAGGAGTTGAACTCATAGTTTCCTGGAATCCTTCCACGTGTTCTTGTAAATATCGTCCAAAAAGTATGATTCCTATACCTAAAAATATGACTCCTAGTCTGAAAGAAGACTGGCTCATCCTATATGTAGCTAGTAAAATTGATCCTACGAAACTGGGCGAGATACAGTAGGGAATATGTTGAAATCAAGACACACGATGGATGAGAAAGAAGAGGTAGGTATTGACGAAGCCGGGCGTGGATGTCTTTGGGGGCCTCTTATTGCTGCTGCCGTTCAATGGCCCGAAGAAAGTAGTTGGTCTGAAGAAGTTAGGCAGATTTCTGGAATGATTAAGGATTCTAAAAAGGTTACTCCAAAACGTAGGGCGGTGTTAGAGGCTGCAATCAAAAAGCACGCGATTGCTTGGTCTTTAGGGCGGGTTGAAGCTTCTGAAATAGATGGCTATGGAATGACGCGGGCAAATCGCCTGGCGTTTCAGAGGGCTTTGGATGGGCTCGGTAAATTACCTGGGCGAGTTCTTATTGATGGGATTTTGGTGCTAAATAGTGGGACTGAAGAGATTATTGAGCCACATGGGGATGCGACGTATTTATCGATCGCTGCCGCGTCTATCCTTGCAAAGGAGGGACGCGACAGAATTGTGCGCGAAATGTGCGAAGCTGATACAAGCCTTGATGAGAAATACGGCCTGTTGAACTCAAAGGGGTATGGAACCTTGAAGCACCGGAACGCTATAAAGGAGCATGGGGTACATGAACAGCATCGGAGGCTATTCTTACGCAAGCTTCTTGACGCGTGAACGGCGCTTACGTCTATTTTTAGATTTGTTCTTTCGTTTTTTGTGCCGGGTTCTACGGCGTCTCGTTTTTCTGCGACCGCCTTCTTGTTCTTCTCCAGCATTGCCTTCTTCAGAATTGCCTTCTCCAGCGTTGCCTTCTCCAGCGTTGCCTTCTCCAGAGTTGCCTTCTCCAGAGTTGCCTTCTCCAGAGTTGCCTTCTCCAGAGTTGCCTTCTCCAGAATTGGCACCTACAACATTTGTGTAAGATTCAGCTCCTTCCTCACTGGCGGCAGGCGCTGCCGAACCATTTCCTAATTTAGAATTTATTGCTTTTTTCGCAGCATTTGCAGCTGCTTGTCTGGTTACTTCAACAACTTTAGTTTTTGTATTAGCGAGAACAGTTGGTAATGATGTTACAGCAGGAAGAAGTTTTCCCAACGTAGTATCTGGACCGGCAATTATATTTTTTACCTTGCTTGCAATAGCGGCTGGGCTAACAGCCGAACCAATATTTTTTGTAACAGCCGAACCAATACCTGAAAGAAATGACATTTACAGGACCCTCTGTTATATACATATAATTATTTTTATGCGCTAGTATTTATCTGATTTGTTTTATTTACAAGATTTGCCTTATTTGCTTCATTCGCCACATTTGCCTGCTGTTCCAGATTCGCTACATTTGCCTGCTGTTCCAGATTTGCCACATTTGCTTGCTGTTCCAGATTTTCCTTATTTGTCTGATTTAATAAACTTTGCTGATTTAATTGTTCGAGTAGATTTGCCTGATTTGCCTGATTTGCTTGATTGGCCAGATTTGAGTCATTTGTCTGATTTTCTGGAGGGGCCTGATTGGCTGGAGGAACCTCATTTTCTGAAAGGGCCTGATTGGCTGGAGGAACCTCATTTTCTGAAAGGGCCTGATTGGCTGGAGGAACCTCATTTTCTGAAAGGGCCTGATTGGCTG
>Ga0136644_10001347_pt1 | contig 19595 bp, 18 predicted proteins | sample C_130820_EF_Meta_FD_94780 | JGI IMG/M metagenome (GOLD analysis project Ga0136644, IMG submission 94780) | Freshwater microbial communities from Lake Croche, Canada to study carbon cycling - C_130820_EF_MetaG (v2) (version 2) | ecosystem: Environmental > Aquatic > Freshwater > Lake | place... | reverse complement strand
GTGCGCGCGTGAAACGGTGGGTTTGAGGCGCTGGCGCAAACGCTGCGCGCGCAGCCGCTGGTGCAGCCCGCCGCAGTCGCCCTCAGCGCGCGCTGGCGCGCCCACTTTGCTTTTTTGGAGTCTTACTTCAGCAACTTCATCGAAGGCACGGAGTTTGCCGTGGCGCAGGCCAGAGGCTTTGTGTTGGGGGGCAGCCGATTCTGGAGCGACCGAAGGACTCCCACGACATACTGGGCGTTTTCGGCCAAGCCTTGCATCCGGGATGGGCCAACCAGACGCTTGGCGTCGGCGAAGCAGTCTTGACCCAACTGCGCGAGCGTCACGCCGACCAAATGAAGCAGCGACCCGAAGTTGGCCCCGGCGTCTTTAAAACGCAGGTGAACCGGGCCGACGGCACCGAGTGCTTGTCGCCCCGGCTGGTGCGGGAGACATTGGTCGAGGGCTCCAAGCTGCTGCCCACCGTACCTGCGGGCACGGCACGCGCTTTGATGGCGATGTTTGTGGTGACCGCGGTTCACCCTTTCGCCGACGGCAATGGGCGCTTGGCGCGGCTGGTGATGAATGCCGAACTGTCGGTGACGCGTGCCTGCCGCATCATCATTCCAAGGCTATTTCGAGAGGAGTACCTGGACTGCCTGCGCGTACTCAGCCGGACGGGAAGGCCCGCGCCATTTTTGGAAGCGATGCAGAAAATCCACCGCTGGACAGCCGCTTTTGATTACGAAGACCTTGACCAAACCCTTGCCGCCATGACGGCTTGCAACGCCTTTGAGCGCTCGCTGGGCGCGCATCGGCTGTTGTTCCCGCCTTCGCCCCTTTCTGCACCATCCCTCTGATCGTGGTGCCGGACTGCCCAACTTTGCCACCGGCCCGGTGTTGCTAGACTGCACGCCTTTTTCCGACACATGCCAAGCTCTGGAGGTTTCATGATTCATTTTGTGTTGCACGACGCCAAAGACACGGTGGCGGTGGTGGTGGTAGAGGGGGTCGCTGCGGGCACGGCCATGACGGGCTGGGTCATGGACGACGACCGCACGATAGCCATCACCGCACGCCAAGACATACCCATTGGCCACAAAGTCGCGCTGCGCGACATGGCCGTGGGCGACACCGTATGGAAGTACGGCATCGACATGGGCAAGGTAGTGGCGCCCATTCAGACCGGGCAGCATGCCCATGTGCACAACATCAAGACCAAGCGTTGGTAAGAGAGGCGATTCATGATTTCCAAAGACAGCACTTTTTTGGGCTACCGGCGCGAGAACGGCCGTGTCGGCGTGCGCAACCACGTCATCATCTTGCCGCTGGACGACCTCTCCAACGCCGCCGCTGAAGCCGTGGCGCACAACATCAAGGGCGCGCTGGCTATTCCCCACCCCTATGGCCGCTTGCAATTCGGCGCCGATCTGGAACTGCATTTCCGCACCCTGATTGGCGCGGGCTGTAACCCGAATGTGGCGGCCGTGGTGGTGATCGGCATTGAAGACGGCTGGACACGCCAGGTGGTGGATGGCATTGCCACCACCGGCAAGCCGGTGGTGGGTTTTGGCATCGAAGGCCATGGCGACCACGCCACCATTTTGCGTGCCAGCCAAGCGGCACGCGAGTATGTGCAGTGGGCCAGTGAGAAACAGCGCGAGGTCTGCCCCATCCACGAGCTATGGGTGTCCACCAAGTGTGGCGAGTCCGACACCACGTCGGGCTGCGGCGCCAACCCCACTGTGGGCAATGCGTTTGATAAGCTGCACCCGCTGGGCAGTTACCTGTGTTTTGGCGAAACCACCGAGCTGACTGGTGGCGAGCACATCGTCGCCGCGCGCTGCGCCAACGACACGGTGCGCAGCCAGTTCATGGCCATGTTCAACCGCTACCAAGAAGTCATCAACCGGCACAAAACCAGTGACCTGTCGGACTCCCAGCCGACCAAGGGCAATATCGCCGGGGGCCTGACCACCATCGAAGAAAAAGCCCTGGGCAACATCCAAAAAATCGGTAAGCGCTGCACGGTGGACGGCGTCATCGACAAGGCCGAAATACCCACCCACCCCGGCCTGTGGTTCATGGATTCTTCTAGCGCTGCGGCTGAGATGGTGACGCTGTGCGCGGCCTCGGGCTATGTGCTGCATTTTTTCCCCACCGGTCAGGGCAACGTCATTGGCAACCCCATCCTGCCAGTCATCAAAATTTGCGCCAACCCGCGCACCGTGCGCCTGATGAGCGAGCATATCGACGTGGACACTTCGGGTCTGCTGCAACGCCAGATCACGCTGGATCAGGCGGGTGACATGCTGCTGGAGAACATGCTGCGCACCGCCAATGGCCGACTCACCGCCGCCGAGGCCCTGGGCCACCGCGAGTTTGTGCTCACCCGGCTTTATGAGAGTGCCTGATGGCCCGCATCGTCATTGCCGAATTCATGGACGAGCGCGCCGTGGCGCAACTGCGTGCGCGCCACGAGGTGCTGTACGACGCCGACCTGGTGGACGATATGCCGCGCCTGCTGCGCGAGGCCGCCGATTGCGATGCGCTCATCGTGCGCAACCGCACCCAGGTGCGCGGTGAGCTGCTGGCCGCGCTTGCGCGCTGCCGCGTCGTGGGCCGCTTGGGCGTCGGGCTGGACAACCTGGACATGCCCGCCTGCGAGGCGCGTGGTCTTATCGTGATACCCGCCACAGGCGCCAATGCGCTGAGCGTGGCCGAATATGTCGTGGCCAGCGCCCTGTTGCTGCTGCGCGGCGTGTATGGCGCCACGGCGGAGGTGGCTGCGGGCCGCTGGCCACGCGCACGGCTGGGCCAAGGCCGAGAAATAGGCGGTAAAACCTTGGGCATGATCGGCTTTGGCTCCATCGGCCAAACCACCGCCCGCTTGGCGCAGGGCCTGGGCATGCGCGTGATGGCGTTTGATGCGCTGCGCGACCCGCATGACCCGCTGTATGCCACGCTGAACGTCACCGGCGCCACGCTAGAGGCGGTGCTGGCGCAAGCCGATGTACTCACCCTGCATGTGCCCCTGCAAGACAGCACGCGCGGCCTGCTCAACGCCGCGCGTATCGCCGCCATGAAGCCCGGCGCGGTGCTCATCAACAGCGCGCGCGGCCATATCGTTGATCTGGGGGCGGTGGCAGCGGCCTTGCGCAGTGGTCACTTGGGCGGTGCGGCCATCGATGTCTTCGACACCGAACCCCTGGCGGCTGATGCGCGGTTGCAGGACTGCCCGAACCTCTTTCTCACGCCACATATCGCGGGCCAAAGTGCCGAATCCAACGAGCGCGTCTCGTTCTTGGTGGCGGGCCAGGTGCTGGAGGCCTTAAGCTGATGGCGCCACTCTCACTCGCCCAGGCCCATGCGTTGGTGGTGCAGGCGCTACAAGGCGCGGGTGCCAGCGCCGACATGGCGCAGGCTACGGCGCGTGCGTTGGTGCTGGCTGAAGCCCAAGGCATCGCCTCCCACGGCCTGAGCCGCGTGCCGCAATACGCCACGCATTTGCGCAACGGCCGCGCCAATGGCGCGGCGCAGCCACGCGTGGTGCAGCAACGCGCTGCGGCGTTGCTGGTGGATGCCGGGCAGGGTCTGGCTTTTGCTGCCTGCGAGTTGGCGGTGGGTGAGGCGCTGGCACGCGCCAGCCAGCACGGCATTTGCATCGCAGGCGTGTGCAACAGCCACCATGCGGGTGTGCTGGTGGATCATCTGCGCCCGGTGGCGGCGGCGGGTTTGGTGGGCCTGGCCTTTGCCAATTCCCCAGCGGCCATGCCTGCGGCGGGCGGTAAACACGCGGTTTTTGGCACCAACCCGGTGGCAGCCGTCTTCCCGCGCGAGGGGGCCGATCCGCTGCTGATCGACCTGTCTTTAAGCGAGGTCGCGCGCGGCAAGCTGATGGTGGCGGCACGCGACGGCAAAGCCATTCCGTTGGGCTGGGCTTTGGATGCGCAGGGCCAGCCCACCACCGACCCGCAGGCGGGCCTGGCGGGCTCCATGTTGCCGCTGGGTGCCCTGTCCAGCCCCAAAGGCGCGATGCTGGCGCTGGTGGTGGAGCTGTTGGTCACGGCGCTCATCGGCTCGCAATTCGGTTTTGAGGCGTCTTCTTTCTTTGTCGATGAAGGCAACGTGCCGCGTCTGGGCCAGACCTTTATCGTCATCGACCCCGGCGCGCTGGCTGGTCGTGCGTCGTACCTCAGTCGTATCGAGGTCTTGCTGGCCGACATGCTGGGCGATGAAGCTGTGCGCCTGCCCGGCGCGCGCCGCCTGGCTTTGCAGCGCCACGCCGAGCAGCAGGGTGTCGCGATACCCGACACACTGAAGGCTCAACTCGATACACTCGCCACGCTTTGACAGGAGGGACGTATGAAACGCAGACATTGGCTGAGCGCCTTGGGCGCGGCTACTTTGGCCCCCGGCTGGGCCTGGGCGGAAGACTTTTTGCGGCCCGGCACCACGATTCGCTACGTGGTGCCGTTTCCACCCGGTGGTTTGACCGATGTGATGGCGCGCATCGTCGGGCAAAAGCTGGCTGAGGCGTTGAAAGTGCCGGTAGTGATTGAAAACAAGGCAGGTGGTAACGCCCAGATTGGCGCCGATATGGTCGCCAAAGGCCCCAGTGACGGCTCGCAACTGCTGGCCATTACGCTGACCCATGCGATCAACGCCAGCCTCCTCCCAAACGCGCCCTACAGTTTCGCCAACGATCTGCGCCCGGTGGCCTTGCTGGCTGCATCGGCCATGCTGATCGTGGTGCCCGCCAACAGCCCGATCAAGACTTTCAAGGACTTGCTGGCGCAGTCGCGTATGCGCACGCTCAATGCAGGCTCTAGCGGTAACGGCACGCCGCCGCACCTCACCATGGCCTTGTTCAATGACCTGAACAAAAGCGAGATGACGCATGTGCCGTACAAGGGCGGCGTGCCAGCCATCACAGACCTCATCGGTGGCCAGTTAGATGTGATTTTTTCTAATTTCCCCGAGTCGATTGCCCACGTCAAAGCCGGCAAATTACGCGCGCTGGCTATTTGCAGCACCAGCCGCCACCCCACCGTGCCCGAGGTGCCCACCACCGCCGAGACGGGTATGCCCGGCCTGTTGGTGGAGAACTGGACCGCGGCCATGCTGCCCAGCAAAACCCCAGACACGGTAGTCGAGCGCTACTCGCGCGAGATGGTCAAGATCATGCAAAGCCCTGATGTACAGGAACGCGCGCAGCAGCAAGGCTTTGCCGTTATGGCCAAAGGCGCGGAAGAATTTGGCGTCTTCCTGCACGCCGAAATCGAGCGCTGGGGCCGCGTTATCCAGACAGCCCGTATCACGGCTACTTGAGGGCAGGCTGCGAGCTCGCGCCACGCTTGCTTGTGGCGCTTCGCGCCTGAAGCCGGTTTCTGGCGCACCGTTTGCCGCTCGTCTGCCCGGCAGGCGCAGCAGGCTCCCCGTGCTGGTTCCGGGTCGGCATAACGGGCGTCTAAAACACCATGCCCAGCGCCGTTGCCATCGGCGCCGGGTCATGAGGAGGGACAGATGGCAGACACAGACACACCGGGTGGCGCTGATCCCTACATCCCCCGAGGCTGGCCGGGTCTTGTGGCATGGCCAGTCGTGCGACCGCTTGCCTGCGGTTTGCTCGGCGCGGGTCTGGGCTGGGCTGTGTGGTGGGTGCAAGCGCCGCTGGCTGTGCTGGCCTTGTTGCCTGTGCTCACAGCGCGGCTGGGCTCGCGAATGCAAGCGGCCATTTGTTGGCTGGGCTATTTCGGCGCTGGCCTGTGGCCGCTGGTTTCGGCGGCCGACGACTATTTCAACGGTGCGTTGTGGCTGGGCATGCTGGGCTGGGCTTTGTTGTCGCTGCTGTTTGCCGGTGTTTGGTGCCTGGCTTGGTCGCCTCATGGCACAGCGCTGGCCCGCCGTATGGGCCGTTTGCTGGCGGTGCTCGCGCTCAGCTTGGTGCCGCCCTTGGGTGCGGTCAGTTACATCCATCCGCTGTTGGCGGCGGGGTCACTCCTGCCCGGCAGTGGTTTTGCCGGGCTGGGTGTGCTGGTCGTGGCCTGGGCGGTGGGGGCGGCCCGGCCAGCCCGCTGGGGTGCGGTGTTGCTGGTGCTTGGCCCCGCCTGCTTGCTGTGCCATCTGCGGGCCCCAGCGCCTCCGCTGGATGCGTCACGCGTGCAAGCAGTTTCTACCCGGCTTGCCCCGGCCCGCACGGTGGATGATTTGTTACAACAAGTTTCTATTTTAACCGATCGCGTACGGTCGCAGCCTGACCCACGGCCCGCGCTATTGGTATTCCCAGAGTCGGCCGTGCAGGAATGGCGCCCCTCTAGCGAGGACTGGGTACGCCGCCAACTGCTACCCCGCATCGGGGAGCAAACCCTGTTGTTTGGCACCACGGTACATCGCCATTTGCCCGAGCGCATCAATGCAGTGGCAGTTTTGCATCAGGGACAGATTGTTTTTTTACGCCAGCGCCAGCCCATGGTGCTGGGCATGTGGGCGCCTTGGCGCAGCGACCACTATGCAGCCGACTGGGGCGCCCCCGGTGTCTGGCGCTTAGGGGGGCAACGCGTGGCTGTGCGCGTCTGTGCTGAAGAGTTGCTATTGGCTTTGGCGCTGCTGGACTTCGCCGTTGATCGTCCGGAGTTGTTGGTGACGATGAGCAACCATGCCTGGTCGCGCCACCCTTGGCACGACCAGATTCAGGCTCAGCACACCCAAGCCGTGGCGGCACTTTTCGGCGTGCCCTATGTGCGTGCGGTCAACCGCTCCCCGGTGGACGCAGGGCCAAAAGGGTCTTGAAGTCCTGAAGTCCTGAAGTCCTGAAGTTTGCACGGGAAAACCCTTAGATTTAGGCTTTAAAAGCCTTTTTTTAGGGTCTTTTTTACATGTAATATTTCCGTAAATTTATTTCATAGATGTATCAAAACGTCTTAAATTTACTATGTCAAATCAGCAATATGACATTGAAAGTTTGAACTATCGTCTGTTCGTGCAATTCAGAGAGCTATTTAAAGAAAGCCCGGCAGAAGCCATATTGCGCTATGGGTTCAGCCTGCAAGAGGGGCAGCGAATCATGGACTTATCGCACGAGCAAATGAATGCTTTAGCCAGCAGCGGCAAACTGGTTTTTTCGGTCAAACTGCCCAAACACTGGGACTGATCGTGCGGGTGCAAGATTGGAACCGCGAGCGGGATTTGCTACGGCAAGTAACCGATCTGGCCCTGATCGGTGTGCGGCCCAACATCATTCGCCGCGCAATTGGTTCGGGCGTGAGTTTGGCTGAGATCACGCGAATCTTTCGCCTGACCACGCCGATTGCGTCGCCGAAACGCCGGGGTCGGGTTATCAGTGCCACGTATATATGGCGCATGCCCCCGGCGCACTTGATGCTCTATGCCAAGCTGGCAGAGGAGACCCAGCAGTGCATGGCGGCGGGCGCCTCGCGCGCTGACGCCTTGGCTGCCGTTTGGCGGCTGGAGGCGGGGCGCCGCAATCTCGCTGCCGAATCGCCAATTGACGGTGCCCGTTTGGAGGACTTGGTGGTGCTCTACCTGGGCTTAGAGGCGGGTGAGTTGGGGCTTAGCCCCTGCGCGGCATGCGCCCAGCCGCTGCTGACCTGGGGCCCCCAGCCCGACACCTGCCCGACTTGCCGGGCGCAGGCCGATTCCCAGCGGTCTTAAATGCCGTCTGGCACGGCGCTGCGTTTGGCGGCCAGGTTGGCTGCGGCGCGCTGCGCTTTATTGGACTTGCGGTGCCGCCCTGCCTTGCGCATCAGCGCTGGAGCTACCAGCGGGTTGCGTGGCTTGCGGGCTTTGAGCTTGCGGGCCGATTGCATCAGAACTCCTTTCAGTTGCCGTTTGGTGCCCCCCGCGCAATAGACCGCTGGCCAGGGCCGTGCCACAGATGATGATGGCACCGGCCAACAGCATCGCCAGCGTGATGGTTTCATGCAGGAACAGGGCACCAAACACGACCGCAAATACCGGCACCATGAAGGTGACGGTGAGCGCCTTGGCCGGGCCCCGGTTTTCGATCAGCCGAAAGTACAGCACATAGGCCAAGCCGGTGCAAACCAGCGCCACGGCCAGCACCGATAGCCAAGCCTGCGCGCTGGGCGCCTGTGTCGGCCACGTGAGCAGGGCTGGCAAGGCCAGGCCCAGGCTGGCGCCAATCTGGCTGCCCGTCGCGGTGGCCAAGGGCGCCACCCCGCTCAAATAGCGCTTGGTGAAGCTGGCTGCCAGGCCGTAGCACAGCGTGGCCAGCAAGCAGGCCAGCACGGCCCAGCCCGAGCCACCGGGTTTGAAGCTGGCCTTATCCCAGGCCAACAAGGCCACGCCGATGAAGCCCAGCACCAGCCCCAGCACGCGACTCGCGCCAGGCCGGTCGCGCAGCCATAGCCAGGCCACCACGGCGCCAAACAGCGGCGTGGTGGCGTTCAGAATCGCTGACAGACCCGTTGTGATGGACAGCAGCGCATAGGCGTAACAGGCGAAGGGAATGCCCGAATTGAGCAAGCCGACGAACAGAATCGGCCTGGTGTTTTGTTTCAGCACCGACCACTGACCGCGCCACACCAGCAGGGGCAACAAGCATAGCGAGGCCACCCCCACCCGCAGCGCCGCTGTGGGAAACGGGCCGAATTCAGCCACCGCGATACGGGTAAACAAAAACGACGCCCCCCAGATAGCCGACAGCAACATGAATTCGGCGCGCCAGGGCTTGGCGGGTACGGGTTTCATACGCAGGCTTTCTCTAAATCGAGCAGCGCGCGTTTACGCGCCAAGCCACCCGCATAACCAGTCAGCGAGCCATCGGCGCCCAGTACCCGGTGGCAGGGCACGATGATAGATAGCGGGTTACGTCCAATCGCCGCACCCACGGCGCGCACTGCTCGGGCTTTGCCGATCTGGGCACTCAAAGCCCCATAGCTGGCGACGCCGCCATAGGCAATGCCTTGCAGCGCCTGCCACACCGTTTGCTGAAACGCCGTGCCCCAACGCCAATCCAGTGGCAACTCAAAGTGGCGTCGCTGCCCGGCAAAGTAAGCGTGTAACTGCCCGACCGCTTGGCCTAGCACGGCATGGTCGTCGGCTTGTTCCCAGGCGCGGGTATCGGGTCGATGTTTCTGGTCATCGAACCACAGGCCGACGAGGCCCCGTGCACTGGCGGCTACCGTCACCGCGCCCAGCGGCGTTTGGGTGCGGGTTTGAAAGAGGGGGGTGTCAGTTTTCATGGGTACGGGCTTGCGGTGGAGAAATGGGGTGGGCAGAGCGCGACCAAGCGCGTAGCACGGCGTAACTGCGCCAGGGCCGCCACTGGTGTGCCGCGGCTTGCGCCTGCGCCGCTGCCTGTCGGCCCTTGGGAATACCTAGCGCCTTGTGTAAAGCCGCGTCCCCAGCGGGAAACGCATCGGGCCAGCGCAATGCCCGCATGGCGATGTATTGCGCCGTCCAGTCGCCTATGCCCGGCAGCGCCAGCAGGCGCTCGATGGTGGGCTGCACATCGCCCGTTGCGTGTAGCGACAGCGAACCGGCCGCGACCGCCTGCGCCAGCGCCCTCAAAGCCGTCTGGCGTTGTTGAATCACGCCCAGCTCGCCCAGACGGTGCGCAGGCGTAGCGGCCAGGCACTCGGGCGTGGGGAACAGCCGGTTCAGTTGAGGCCAGGGCGTTGCCACGGGCTCGCCCAGCGCATCCACCAGACGCTGCGTCAGGCGCTGCGCCACGACCACGCTCACTTGCTGGCCCAAGATGGCACGCACCGCCAATTCAAACCCGTCTAGCGTGCCGGGTACACGCAAGCCCGACTGTCCGGGAAAGTCGGCACCCAGCACCGCGTCTATGGCCAGCGGGTCGGCGTCTAAGTCCAGCCAGGCCCTGATGCGGGGGATGAGCCAAGGCAGGGCCTCGCGCAAGCCCTCGCCCACGCGCAGCTTGAGGTGGGGGCTGTCGGCGTCAAAGTGCAAGTCCACCCAGCCTTGCCACGTGCTGCCGCCTTGCACCATGCGCAGCGTGCGCCGGAAGGTGCGCGCGGCTAGGTCCACCATTTCTAGCCCGTTCAACTGGCGCCGGGCAAAAAAGCCCAGCAAAGCCTCTCCATCCAGTGGCGGGCGGTAGGCTAGGCGCAACAGGCTGGCACGCCCTGCAGCAGGCGAACCTTGTTCGGCCAGGCGCCGCAACTGGCTGGGCTGTAAGCGGTAGTGGGCAACAAAAGCGGCGTGAAAACGCCGCAGGCTGCCATAGCCGCTCAGGGCGGCTATGCGCGTGATCGGCCAGTCGGTATCGGTGAGCAGTTGCTTAGCGCCCAACAGGCGGCGTGTTTGCAGGTATTGCAAGGGGGCGACGCCAAAGCGGGCCTCAAAAATGCGGCGCAAATGGCGGTCGCTGACGCCCAAATGGCGCGCCAGCCTAGCGATGGAGGGGTTTTCGTCGCCCCAGGCTTGCGGGCTGTCTAGCCAGCGCGCCGCTTGTAGCGCCAGGGTGCGCGACGCGTCTTGAATCGACCACGGCAGCGCAGCCTGCGGCGCCAACTCGGGTCGGCAACGCATACAGGGCCTGAAGCCGGCGTGTTCAGCCTGCGCCGCATGGTCAAAAAAGCGGCAGTTCTCGCGCTTAGGCGTTTTCACACGGCAGATTGGGCGGCAGTAAATACCGGTCGAGTGCACGCCGGTGAAGAACAGCCCGTCAAAGCGTGCGTCGTGTGCCTTCAGGGCCAGGTAACAAGCGTGTTCATCGAGTGGCATGGCGGCATTATGGACAGCTGATCGCGCTGCGGCTCGCCGTTTTCGGACATGCGATGGCCTGGCCGGTCATACCCGGCACCTACAATTCGCCCGCCGCGCCGAGCAGCCTTGCCGGGTGTGCGCTGTGCCCTGTGACTCACTTTATGAAGGATGTTCTTTCCGTGCAAGTTTCTCCATCTATCTTTAAGGCGTATGACATTCGGGGCGTGGTGCCAAGCACCGTCAACGAGGAGGTGGCCCATGCCCTGGGGCTGGCTTTTGGCAGCGCGGCGCAGGCCCTGGGCGAGCAGGTGGTGGCGGTCGGGCGGGACGGGCGCCTGAGTGGCCCCGGCTTGAGCGCGGCCCTGGTGCGCGGCTTGGTAGAGGCGGGCGTGGAGGTGATCGATATCGGCATGGTGACCACGCCCATGCTGTACTTTGCCGCCCATACCCTGTGCCGCAGCGGCATACAGGTGACTGGCAGCCACAACCCCAAGGATCACAACGGTTTCAAAATGGTGTTGGCTGGGCGTGCCATTTACGGAAACGATATCCAGGCGCTGTACCAAACCATACGGTCCGAGAGCTGGACACATAGCCCCGGGGGGCAGGTGCGCGTGGCAGATGTGGGGGCAGACTACTGCCAGCGCATCGTGGACGATGTGCACTTGGCACGACCGATGAAGATCGTGATCGACTCCGGCAACGGCGTAGCGGGGGCCTCGGCGCCAGCGCTTTTTCGCGCGCTGGGCTGCACCGTGCAGGAATTGCATAGCGCGGTGGACGGGCATTTTCCTAACCACCACCCCGACCCGAGCAAGCCAGAGAACCTGCTGGATTTGGTGGCCGCGCTACAAAGCGGTGACGCTGAACTGGGCCTGGCTTTTGACGGTGATGGTGACCGCCTCGGTATCGTCACCCGCGACGGCCAAACGATTTACCCCGATCGGCAAATGATGCTGTTTGCGCAAGACGTACTCAGCCGCGTGCCCGGCGGCAGCATTGTTTTTGACGTGAAGTGCTCGCAGCGCCTGGCACCAGCCATTGCGGCAGCGGGTGGTGTGCCCTTGATGTTCAAAACCGGACATTCGCTGATCAAGGCCAAGATGCGCGAGATCGACTCGCCGCTGGGTGGTGAGATGAGCGGCCACATTTTTTTCAAAGAGCGCTGGTTTGGTTTTGACGACGGCAGCTACGCCGGTGCCCGTTTGCTGGAAATTTTGAGCCGTCATGCCGACGCCAATGCCGTACTCCATGCCTTGCCGACCAGCTTTTCCACCCCCGAGTTGAACGTGGCTTGCGCCGAGGGCGAACCCCCTGTTGTAGTGGCGGCGCTGCAGGCGCGCGCCGTGTTCCAAGCCCCGGCTCAGGTATCGTCCATCGACGGGCTGCGTGTGGATTGGCCCGATGGCTTTGGCCTGATACGCGCCTCCAACACCACGCCGGTGCTGGTGCTGCGCTTTGAAGGGCATAGCCCTGCCGCGTTGGAACGCATCCGCTCCGAGATGCTGCGCCTGCTGGTCAGCGTGAAGGCGGACGCGGTGATTCAGCAGGCGGCGCACTGAAGCGAAGAGCCCTGGCCGCGCCGTGCATATTCTGATCGTCAAGCTCTCCTCGCTGGGCGATGTGGTGCATGCCATGCCAGCGGTACAAGACTTGCGCGCGGCCTTTCCAGAGGCACAAATCGACTGGGTGGTAGAGCCCGCTTTTGCGCCCCTGGTGCGCTTATGCAGCGGTGTGCAGCGGGTGATTCCCTTCGACCAGCGCCGCTGGCGCCGCGCACTCACCCGCCCCGGCACCTGGCGGGCATGGATGGGCTTTTGGCGCGCCTTACGCGCGCAGGCCTATGACGCGGTGATCGACCTGCAAGGCTTGAGCAAGTCCGCCTTGGTGGCGCGCCTGGCCCGCGTATCGGCAAGCGGGCACCGCTACGCCATGGCCAACCGCACGGACGGTTCGTCCTGGGAGGCGCCCACGCGCTGGGTGAGCGATCGCCCCGTGAGTTTGGCCCCGCATGTGCATGCGGTGCTGCGCACCAGGCAGCTCTGCGCACTGGCGCTGGGCTATGCGCTGCAGCCGGACTGGCATTACGGGCTGCCAGCGGCACACCCTGCCCCTAGCGGCGAGGCGGTGGCCTTGCTCCACGGGAGTTCGCGCGCCGACAAGCTGTGGCCCGATGCCGATTGGCTAGCCCTGGGCCAGCGCCTGGTCGCCCAGGGCCACGTGCTGTGCCTGGTGCACGGCAATGACGCGGAAGAACAGCGCAGCCTGGCGTTGGCGGCGCAGTGGCGCGCCTCGGGCTTGCCCGCTAGCGCCGTGGACATCTGGCCGCGCTTGGGCTTGGATGGCGTGGCGCAGCGCCTGCGCGGCTGCATGGGCGCAGTGGGCGTGGATGCTGGCCTGAGCCACTTGGCGGTGGCGCTGGACTTGGTGTGCGTGCAGATTTACCGTCACCCCACGGCCTGGCGCACCGGGCCTGATGGCAAACCGTATCAGTGCAGCGTAGAAGGCCATGCCTCACCCAGCGTGGATGCGGTGTGGCGGGCTTGGTGCACCGCGCGCACCGTGCGCTGTAGATGAAGCCACAAGAGCGCATCGCTGCCGCGGTTTATGGCGCGGTGATGACGCTGGCGCAGCCGCTGGTGCGCGCCCGCATGGCTTGGCGGGCCCGGCAGGAGGCGGGTTACGGTAGCGCCGTAGCCGAGCGTTTTGGTCACTACACGGATGAGTCTTCTAGCGGCTGGGTTTGGCTGCATGCGGTGTCGCTGGGTGAAACCCGCGCCGCCGCGCCGCTTATCCACGCGTTGCGCCAGGCCCAGCCTGGTTTGCGCTTGCTGCTCAGCCACGGCACGGCGACTGGGCGTGCCCAGGGCGCGGCCTTGTTACAGCCGGGGGATCGCCAGGTTTGGCTGCCCTGGGACGCACCCGCTGCGGTGGCGCGCTTTTTGCGCCATTTTCGCCCCCGCATGGGCCTGCTCATGGAAACCGAAGTGTGGCCCGCGCTCATTGCTGAATGTCAGGCGCAAGCCCTGCCGCTGTTGTTGGTGAATGCCCGGCTGAATGCGCGCTCGGCGCGCAAGGCGCGGCGTCTGGCGTGGCTGGCGCGGCCCGCCTACCGGGCACTGCGTGCGGTTTGCGCCCAAAGCGAGGCGGACGCGCGCCGCTTGCGCGCCTTGGGCGCACCCGTGCTGGGTGTATTTGGCAACCTGAAATTCGACGCCACGCCTGACGCCGCGCTGCTTGCCCAAGGCCGGCAGTGGCGCGCGGCTATTGCGCGCCCGGTGCTGATGCTGGCCAGCTCACGCGAGGGCGAGGAGGCCATGCTGCTAGAGCGGCTGGGTGACTTGAGCCCTGCGGCACGAGGGGCCGTGCAATGGCTGATCGTGCCGCGCCACCCGCAACGCTTTGAGGCCGTGGCGCGCCAGGTGCAGGCCGCAGGCTTGAGCCTGTCGCGCCGCAGTGCGTGGGGCTGCAAGGCCGGGCCACCAGCCGATGTGTGGCTGGGCGACTCGATGGGCGAGATGAGTCTGTATTACGGCTTGAGCGACGTGGCCTTGCTAGGCGGCAGCTTTGCCCCGCTGGGCGGGCAAAACCTGATCGAAGCGATGGCCTGTGGCTGCCCGGTGCTGGTGGGGCCACACAGCTTCAATTTTGCGCACGCGGTGGAATGGGCCTGTGGTGCCGGTGCCGCCAAGCGGGTGCCCGATATGGCGACGGCTGTGTCGCAAGCGCTGGCGCTGTGCGCCGATCCCGCTGCCCAGCGGGCCTGGCGCCAGCGCTGCCTGGAATTTGTGGCTGCGCACCCGAATGCAGCCTTGCGCACCGCGCAGGCCATACAAACCTGGCTTTAAGTTCCTGAGGCAGGCGCCGCTCCTTGAGCGTACGCCCGTGGCTACATGGCGCCAAGGCAGCCCGCGTATTAACGCCTCCGAGCGCTCGGGGCCGCTCCTCAGGGATTCAAGGCCTTATGCACTCGCAGCAGGTCGTCCACTGTGAGTGTGCCGTTGGCCTGGCGCAGCTTGAGCCCGCCTACCAGCACGTCATAGCGCGCCTTGGCCAAATCGCGCTTGGTTTGGTAGAGCTGGCTTTGTGAGTTGAGCACGTCGATATTGATGCGCACGCCCACTTGGTAGCCCAGCTTATTGGCGTCCAACGCGCTTTGGCTGGAGGCTTCTGCCGCTTCTAGGGCTTTCACCGTACCGAGGCCCGACACCACGCCGAAATAGGCGGTGCGCGTGTTCAGCGCCACGGTACGCCGGGCCAGTTCCAAGTCGTCACGGGCTTTTTCTTGTAAGGACAAGGTTTCGCGCAGCCGGTTTTGCGTGGCAAAACCAGCGAATAGCGGCAGGTTCAAAGATAAACCCACACTGCTAATCGTGGTGCGGTAGTTGGGCCCCAGCGTACCGGTGGTGGGCGAGCCGTTCAGGTTACGCGCCACGCTGTAGCTGGCTTGGAGATCCAGGGTGGGTTTATGACCGGCGGCGGCCTTATCCACTTCCAGTTCAGCCACTCGTAAGTTAGCCTGGGCCTGGAGGATGTTGGGGTGGCTGAGCAGTGCTTGCGCTACCCAGTTTTCCACGTCCGATACTTCCAAGGGGGGCAGGGCGACTGGTGTGGTTAAGGCCAGCGGCTGGGCGCCGGTTTTTCCGACCAGTTGGTCGAGCGCGATGCGCTTTACGCGCAAATCGTTTTCGGCGGCAATTTCTTGCGCCACCACCAAGTCAAAGCGCGCCTGCGCTTCGCGTGTGTCGGTAATGGTGGAGGTGCCCACCTCGAAATTGCGTTTGGCCGACGCGAGCTGCTCCGACGTGGCGGCCTTTTGGGCACGCACGAACAGCAGGCTGTCTTGGGCGGCCAGAACATCGAAATAGGCTTGTGCGGTGCGCACAATCAGGTCTTGCTCGGCTGCCAGCAACTGGGCTTGCGCCACATCAATGCCCTTGAGGGCCTGCCGGTAGCTGGCCCAGTTGGCGGGTCGGTACAGCGGCTGCGATACCGATAGGCTGGCATTTTGGGTGCCAAAGTAGCGCTCGGTGCTGGGGTTGTCGTTGGTGAAGTCGGACCGCGACACCCCGCCGCTCAACGCCGCACTGGGCAGCACGCCTGCCTTACCCTGGTCGGCCTTTGCTAGGTTTGCTTCAAACTGGGCTTGCGCACCCTGGTAGGTGGCGTCGTAGCCGCGTGCCGATTGGTACAGGTCGGCCAGGCTCTGGGCCCAGGTGGCTGTTACAGGGAGAGCGGCCAGCGCGGTCGCCAGCGGCAGCAGTCTAAACACGTGCATGGGGTTCCTTGGAATGGGTGCCATCAGTACAGCGGCACAGTCGTGTCTTTTTCGCGCGACCAGGCATCAATGCCGCCAGCGATATTGACCACGCTCGTGTGGCCGTTATAGGCCAGGAAGTCGGCCACGCGCTGGCTGCGCGCGCCGTGGTGGCATAGGCAGGCAATCGGGCGCCCGCTGGGCAACTCACCCAGGCGTTGCGGCAGCTCGCCCATGGGGATGCAAAGCAAATCAAACCCCTTCTCGGCTTGCACGCTGGCGGTTTGTACTTCCCAGGCTTCGCGCACGTCTAGCACCACAGGGCGCGCGCCCGCAGGCAGGCTGCTCAGCCAGGTTTGAAGTTCAGCAGGGCGAATTTGTGCGCGCATCGCGAGTCGCCTCAGAAGCGAAACAGCGAGGGCTGGGCGAAATGGCTCAGACGCGGCGCCAGCGTGTCCCAGGGCTGGGCGGTGCGAAACGCCCGCTCGTCCACCTGGGTAACCACCGTGGCGCGCATCATGGGCTCTTCGCCGACGATAGCCACCAAGCGGCCGCCGGGTTTGAGCAGACTCAGCATATGCGAAGGTAGCTCGGCGACGGAGCCGCTCAGCAGCACCGCGTCAAAGCGTTCCTCCGGAGCCAGCGCCGATGCAGTTGCGCCGGGCGGCAGCGCGCCGTTGCCCTCGCGCACGTCCACGTTGTAAACCCCGGCACGCGCCAGATTGGAGCGCGCCATCGCCACCAAATCGGGAAGCATTTCCAGGCTCACCACGTGCTGTGCCTTGTGTGCCAGTAGGGCCGCCATATAGCCTGAACCGCAACCGATTTCCAGCACACGCTCGTGCTTGTGCAAGGTCAGTTCTTGCAACAGTCGGGCCTCTACCCGAGGCGTCAGCATGTATTGACCGCCCAGTAAGGGCAGTTCCATGTCCACAAAAGCCAGGTTTTTCAGTGCCGGTGGCACAAAGTCTTCACGCCGCACCAGAGCCAGCAGTTGCAGCACGGCGCCATCATGCACATCCCAGGGGCGGATCTGCTGCTCAATCATGTTGAAACGGGCTTGTTCGGTATTCATCGGGTGGTGAAAGAGGGGCAAAGAGGCCGTCAGGCGGGTGGCTACAGTCGATTCATTTTATCGGGTCAGCGGACGGCAAAGCCGCATGCGGGGCCACGCCAAACAAACGCTTTAGCCGCTGGGCGCAATCGTCTAGGTAGCAGTACACCACCGGCACCACCACCAAGGTCAGCAGTGAGGAAGTGATGACGCCACCAATGACGGCTTGGCCCATGGGTGCGCGTTGCTCCGAGCCCTCGGTAAGCGCAAAGGCCAGCGGCACCATGCCAAAGATCATGGCCAGTGTGGTCATCAAAATAGGCCGCAGCCGCACCCGGGCTGCGAGCATCAGCGCTTGCGACCGCTCCATGCCTTGCTCACGCAGGCGAATGGCAAAGTCCACCAACAAAATAGCGTTCTTGGTCACCAGCCCCATCAGCATGACCACGCCGATGACGGAAAACATGGACAGCGTGGAGCCAAACATCAGCAGCGCCAGCACCACGCCGATTAGGGTCAGGGGCAGCGCCGTCATCAAGGCCAGCGGTTGCAAAAAGCTTTTGAATTGGCTGGCCAAAATCATGTAAATAAAGATCACGGCCAGGGCCAGGGCGGACACCGCATAGCCGAACGATTCGGCCATGTTCTTGGTGGAGCCGCTGAACTGGTAGGCGTAGCCAGGTGGGAAGGGCACGCCCTCCAGTACGCGGCGAATATCGGCAGACACCTCGCCAGCGGCACGGCCCGACACGTTGGCGTTGATGGCAACTTCGCGCGTCAAGTCGCGCCGGTTGATTTGATTGGCGCCGGTCGATTCACTGATGGTGGCCACCTGGTTCAGGCGCACCACACGCGCCGTGCCGTCGGCATTGCTGCCCACCACCAGGGGCAGGCGTTGCAGGTCGTACACCGTGTCTCGGCCCTGCGGCGCCAGGCGCAGGTTCACGTCGTAGGTCTGGTCGTCTGGCGCGCGCCAGTTACCCACGTTCAGGCCGGCGATGAGGGTACGCAGTTGCCCGCCCAGCTTGTCCACGTTGAGCCCCAAGTCGCTCGCGGCGTCGCGCCGGATGTCCACCGCCAGTGTGGGCTTGTTGGGCTTGACGCTGGAGTCCAGGTCCACCAGGCCGGGAATATTTTTAATGCGCTCTAGCACCACCAAGCCCAGGCGTTCCAGCTCTTTCAAGTCGGAGCCGGTAAGCGAAAACTCCACCTGCTTGTTGCCGCCTACCGCGTCTAGCAAGCCCACATGGGTGACGGTAATGCCTGCCACTTGCTGCAAGCGTGCGCGCAGGCGGCTGGACATTTGATCTACCGAGAGGCTGCGCTGTTTGCGATCCACCAAGCGCACATACACGCTGGCGTACATTTTGCCCAAGGCGTTGCCGGTGTTGATGGTGGTGAGCGTGTAGCGCACCTCTGGGAACTCGCGCACGATCTGCTCCACCTGCCGCGCCTTGGCTTCGGTGGCCTCCAGCGAGGAGCCCATGGGCGTGTAAAAGTTGAGCAAGGTTTCCGAAAAGTCGGCCTTGGGCACGAATTCGGTGCCCAATAGCGGCACCATCACCACGCTAAGCAAAAAGATGCCCAGCGCCAGCAACAGGGTTTTGATGCGGTGGTGCAGCGACCAGCCCAGCAGACCCTGATAGCCCACGGCCAGGGCCTCGGTGGCTTGCTCAAACCAGCCGGTGACGCGGCCCAGGGTTTTGTCGTACAGCGTGCGGCGCTCGCGTGGCTTGCCGTGGCTGTCGATGCTCGGGTCGTGCCAGATGGACGACAGCATGGGATCCAGCGTGAAGCTCACAAACATCGATATCAGTACCGCCGCGACGATGGTGAGGCCGAATTCGTGGAAAAACTTGCCAATGATGCCTTCCATAAACCCGATGGGCAGAAACACCGCCACGATGGATAAGGTGGTCGCCAGCACAGCCAGGCCGATCTCCTGCGTGCCCTCCAGCGCCGCCTGAAACGGTGCTTTGCCCATTTGCACATGGCGCACGATGTTTTCGCGCACCACGATGGCGTCGTCAATCAGCAAGCCCACGCACAGGCTGAGCGCCATCAGCGTAATCATGTTGATGGTGAAGCCCAGCATGTTCATGAACAAAAAGGTGCCGATGATGGAGATGGGCAAGGTGAGCCCGGTGATGACGGTGGAGCGCCAGGAGTTCAGGAACAAAAACACAATCAGCACCGTCAACAGCGCGCCCTCAATTAAGGTGCGGCGCACGTTTTCCACCGCCACCCGGATCGGGCGTGAGCTGTCGGTAATCGGCTCTAGCCGCAGCCCCGGTGGCAACTGGGGCCCGATCTCCTTCAGGGCTTTTTGCAGGCCATCCACCACGGCTATGGTGTTCTCGTCTTGCGCTTTGATCACCGATAACAGCAGGGTGCGCTGGCCGTTGTAGAGCGCCAGGCTGTCCAACTCCTGCGGGCCATCGACCACGCGCGCGATCTGGTTCAAGCGCACCGCAGCGCCGTTTTTGCGCGCTACGATGATGTCGCCAAAGTCTTCGGGGCGCTGCATGCGGGCACTGATTTGCACCCCCCGCTCTTGAGTTAGCGAGCGGATGGCACCCATGGGCAGGTCTT
>Ga0136644_10001346_pt1 | contig 19608 bp, 18 predicted proteins | sample C_130820_EF_Meta_FD_94780 | JGI IMG/M metagenome (GOLD analysis project Ga0136644, IMG submission 94780) | Freshwater microbial communities from Lake Croche, Canada to study carbon cycling - C_130820_EF_MetaG (v2) (version 2) | ecosystem: Environmental > Aquatic > Freshwater > Lake | place... | reverse complement strand
GGGTTTCAACATTTATGGAACAAAGAACAAATGGAAAACGAGTTAAAAATGTTTGAATTAAATAGCGTCAGTTTTGATAAATTTAAGCAGTGAATAAAATTGATAAATCAAAAAAAGAAATAGAAAGAGGAGAAAGATGGCAGCTGAAGCGCGCCAATTACTTCGCGACGCCGTCCTGACATTAACGATTGAATGTCCATCTCTTCTCGAGACAAAATCATACAAGTCATTGCGTTTACTTTCCATTTCTGGAGGATTGAACAATCAAACGTTTGAGGAGTGCATGACATATGATTATTTGGAAAAGATACTTGAAAAGAATGGCGAGGAAATTACATTTTTTCGAAACACGTGCATCCATTACCGCAAAGAACTGTTAAAGTTAAATGTCGACACCATTGCGTTTAATGAAGGAGGCGTCAAATTTATAGAACGCTCTGCTTAACTCGTTTTAAATTTTAAAGGTTTAAAAACTTTAAAATTATCAAGTGTTTATTATATTCTCACAAAATAACGTTTTTGGTACCGGTTTTTGTGAAAAAGCGGTTTTAGACGTGTAGTACTTTATCAAAGACGCCTGTATTAACTTGGTGGGCCACACATATCACCAATTTGCCCTTGTATTTTTCTTTCAGCGTATCCACAACCGTGTCAGATGTTTCGCTATCGAGCGAGCTGATGCATTCATCTAAAAGTAACATTTTATTTTGGACAAGTTCGGAAAAGGCAAGCGTAAACGCCAGATTGACACGATCGCGTTGACCGCCCGATAAAAAATCAATATCGCCCTTGATGGTTTTATACGATACATCAAAAAACAACCCCAATTTGTCCTTTCCCGATTTTAGTTCTTTATTGGTGACCAATTCAACGCGAATATCTTCATCGGGAAAAAAATCTTCGATATAAAGGCCGGCGTGTTTGTTTAAACTGTCAATAAATTGATGGATGGAGCGCGTCTCTGCATCTTTTACAAAATAAAGCAATTTTTCACAGCATTTAAGTTCTTCCATCAAATAGTCTTTGGCGTCTTTACAGCGCTGGATCGCGGTTGATAGTTCCGTAAATTTCTGATTGGCTTCCTCTACCCGTTTCCACTCTTGCAATTGGTCGATAGAAGACGTGTATGCATCAATTTTTTGTTCATACTCGACAATTTTTTGTTTGGTATCAACCATCGCATCACTAGGGTCTTCTATCATTTCAAATCCAGCGGTTTGAATGGCGTTAAGGCGTTGGCGCAGATCGTCGTGTCGCTTGATGGATTGGTTAATGCTTGCCAGTTTTTCTAAAATCATAAATAAATCATCACCGTCGTCAGGTGATGTGTTAGAGTCTTCTTTTTTTTCGTTTTCTTTCTCTTTAGACCCTTTGACCGCCTCGACTTTTTGCCAAAGTGTCGTGTACGCATCTTTGGCGAGTGTGTAGGCCCGTTCTTCCTTTTTAAGCGTCGCAATGCGTTCCGCAAAATCTGTTTCGGTATTGTATGGTGTGTCTTTTAAAAGATCCTCAAGCGCGTCAAAATGGGCATTGTATTCCGTCGTTGCGCGTTCAAGAAGCGTCAAGTCTTTAAAAACGCGATCAAGTTGTTGTTGTTTACGAAGGAGATCGCCAGTTGTCATTTCTTTCTCTTTATTCTCTTTATTCTCCTTATTGTCCCTTATAAACGCGTCAACTTTTATCAATACACCATTATTCATTTTTAATGGCGCTTCGCAAGATGGGCATTCGTACACATGTTGTTGATCAAGTATACGTTGAATATGGGCAATTTCTGTTTTTAATAATTCTGACGATTTTGTCAATGCTTCTTCTTTGTCTTCGCCGATTTGGGATTCTAGCGAGCAAATCGATTGATAATGTTTTAGCATTTTTTCAAGCAAGGCGATATCCACAAACGTGTCTGGGTGAAATGCATCGCATTTTATTTTCAAGTGTGCCAATTCGTCACACTGTTGACGATATTTTTTACGTTCTTCGATATACTTTGAATGATCTTCAATATTCTTTTTTTTCTTTACCAATTCATCGCGTCTATCTGTAAGACTGTTGATATCGTACACATCCAATTCGTCTTTTATTTCAACCAATTTAGTGAGACGCGCGGATTGTTCTGTGTATGTTTTAAAATCTTTTTCAAGCTTATCCACTTTGGTAACAAGTTTGACACGATTTTTTTTAGATGTGTCAAGATTGGCACGTTGTGTGTCAATGGTGTCCGTATAATTGTCGACGGTAATATGTCGTTTTCCAATTTTGCACACGTTTTCTTTGTACTGAAGCGTTTTCAAAAAAGATAACGAGGTGGTGAGGGTGGCTTCTTGAGTGGCAAGTTCTTTTTTGCATGCGTCCATTTTTGCTTTAATTTTATCTTTAATGTCATCGATGGGTTCAGCGGAGAGCAACAAATGTCTTAAAAATGTCATTTTTGCTTCTGGCGACAAATACACAAATGAATTACAGTTGTCTTGGTCGATATAACTAATATGCTTAAAATCGTTGCCAAAATAACTGTTAATGATATGTTGGGCTTGGTCTTCTTCGTAGACGCGCATGCCTTGTTTGACAGTAAAACGCGTTGGATTTTTACCGCGTGTAATGACGAGATCTTGGATGGATAAAACAACTTCCATATTTGATTTTTCTTTGCCAAACGTGGTTACGTTTTTAACGTTTCCAGTGATGACATATAAAATGGCGTTAAGAATGGTGCTTTTGCCTTTGCCAGATATTCCCGAGATCAGAATGATGCCATTGTCTTGAAACGTAAATGTTTTATTTTCCCAGCACCGAAAATTTTTCAATGAAAGGGTAAGGGGTGAAATAGTGCTTGACATTTGATTTTAATTCTTAAATGTTAAATAATTATTTCAATTTTATTAGTCACCGCTTTTTCTTTTTTTCTTTTTTTCTTTTCTTCTTTTCTTATTATCTATTTAAATATTTTGCATTCATTAAAAAATGAGTAGCAAAGCTGTTCAAGATGCTGTTATGGCTAAACATGATATATATAAATGCCATGTGTTGACATTAATTCCTGGCATTTTTAATAGATGTGATTACACTATTGTCAGACTTTTTAATGACTATAAGCCAGTGCGAAAGATACCAAAAAAAGATGGGTGGACTTTTAATTACAAAACCGATACCGAAAATGTAAAAGAAAGAAAGGAAGAAATTGAGAGTATCGAGGGTAAGCTTCAAAAATTTAACGAAGACTATAGAAAAAATTATCAGAGCAAGGCGAGTAAACTTGAAGAAAATGTTGAAAAGCAAGTTGAAGAAAACGTTGAAAATAACGTTGAAGAAAATGTTGAAAATAATGTTGAAAATAATGTTGAAAATAATGTTGAAAATAACGTTGAAAATAATGTTGAAAATCAGCAATCTAAAAAAACAGAAAGCAAATTAGAAAGCAAAGTGGAAAGCAAATTAGAAAAAGTTCAACAATCAACTGTTGACGAAAATTGGAAAAAACGAGAATCCGAGTTGGAAAAACTTTTGCGTGAAAAAGATCAGAAAATTGAAGAACTATTAAGGTCAAAAAAATACAAAAAAGAAGTTTCTTCTCAATTAGCGTCAAATTCAAAATCGCGTTCAAACTCAAATTCATCGCGTTCAAACTCATCTCATTCAGAATCTTTGTCTTCAAACTCGTCTCGTTCAAACTCGTCTCGTTCAGATTCTTCTCGATCCCCATCTTATAAATCACGTTCGCCTGAAATAGCACCACCTCCTAAAAAAACAAACAAGTTTGAATATGATAACACGAAAAATACGAAAATATCGCCTTATCAGAAAAAACAAGGTAGATACAATGTTCGTGAAGAAAGTAGTGTTATAAGTACGATTTCACCTGTAAAGACAAATCTTAAAAAGAAAATGGATAGTATTATCTCTCCCCCAAAAAGGCATCACAAAATGAAACACGTGCTAGACAATTTTAACGAGGAGGATGAAGAGGAAGAAGAGGAAGAAGATGAGGAAGATGAGGAGGAGGAAGAAGAAGAAAGACCGCCTAGTCCAAAATACAAGACAAAAAATAACAAAAAATTGGAATTTTACAAATTGTTGCAAAAAATTTCAAGTTCTGTAAAAACGTATTCTGGTACAACTCAATCTGAGTCAGACTCTGGTACAGAATCGGACTCTTCGAATCGTTCAAAATCTCGCTCGCATTTTTCATCGGATTCGTCCGACGGCTATCCGTCTCCAAAACCAATCAAAAAAACACAAGCCAATCAACGACCGCTTAAACGTTGATTAAATTTACACTGATTTTATATTATTGATTATTGATCTCAATAATATATAAAAACGCATTAACAAAAACAAAGCGGTGCGTTTAAAAATTAGTAACGCTTACCGTATTTTTGCAGACACCATCTGCTCTATTTGTCATCTCATACGCAGTGTATTGATAATCCGGTACATCTGCCAAGTTGACACCAGAACCAACGCCCGTTGTGTCTCCATAAATTTCCATAAATTTGTTCATGGTTGTGGTTGATTCGCTATCACCGCCCATTACTTGGAGAGCACCTTTAGATAAAGCAGTAGGGTCAGCAGGAGTCGAAAACCAACCTGTATGAGGATTAGGGGCGCATGGAAGATCGCCACGAATTAAATCACGAGTGCCACTTCTAGCAAAACGGCCAACTTTTAATGTTGTCGTCATTGGACGATCAAATACCATGACTTCTTTTCCATCAAAGTCGTCAAGAACTCCAGCAGGGGCTAAATTGTCAGCTGGATATTGAGGATAGACTGGCGTGGCTTTTAAAGGTGCGGCCGAAAAATTTGGAGGAACCTCCATCATGTCTCCGGTTGCTCCATAATTTTCGCGAATAGAGCCATTGCATTGGTAATCATCGGCCACGCCCATATTGCTCAAGGACGGAGCATTATAACGAAGCAATGAAGGCAAGTTTAAACTTGGAGACGGTTTATTTACCGTTTGATTAAGATGGGGGGTTGGGTTAATAAAAGGCATGTTTGTGCTATCACGTGCGCCTAATCCGTTTCCAACAACACGACCATGCGAATAATTCTCGATAGACGATCGCTTAGCCGGCTCGCCAGTTTTGGCGCATTTTATGAGAGGAACTTGAACAATTGGGACTTGATCTTCTCCACCCATTCTATTTACAGTTACTTTGTCGACCTTACGTCTCAATTGAAATTGAAAATCTTCACGAACGGGTTTATTTTGTTCATTATTCATACTTACTGCTAAAGCGGCAATACCTATTGTTCCAATAATAGCTAAAACTAAATCCTTCATTTTATAAAAAGGAAAAAAATATATTTTTTATAAAAATGATTTTTGTAAAGTACTTGCTTTAAAAAAAAAATGCATGCTATTTCAATTTTAACTAAAAATATTACCGTCGAGCCAAAACATCTAACGCCAGAAATAAAAAAACATGTCATCAACGAATTAAAAAAAAAATACGAGAAAACGTGTTGTGAAAAATCTGGACTCATCATTTCTATTGAAGAATTGCTGTCCATGGATAATTTGATAAACAAGGATTCTATCCACATTACATTTATGGCAACATTTAAAGCACTAACTGTAAAACCTGAAAAAGGTATGAAATTTTCGTTTGTCCCAACATTAATTCTGTCAAAAGGCGTATTTGGCAAAATGTACGAAAATATTAATTTTTTTATACCAGAAATGGCATTATCTTTATCTGGGTATACATTTGACACAAATGTGTTTAAATCCCCGACTAAAGAAGACATTACCTGCACAAAAAGCGTGAATGTTATCATTGACCAGTTAAAATGCGACACATTAAAGTATAACTGTATAGTTGACTTGAGCCCTGATTGAGAACGCGCTAGCACTCTATGAAAAGTATATTTGTCAACTTAAAGAATTTTAGTTATATTAAAATGTCAGGTACAGAAGAAGAACGAAAACTTTTAGAAAGATTTCAAAAAAATATAGTTCGATTCTTTGACGAATTAATCGAGATGTTTCCAAATGAGAAAGATTTTATACTGATCCGCATTTTAGTAAAAGACCAAATTCCGTCTACTCAAATTATGAGTTATTTTGAAATGGTCATGAAGAATAAAGAAATTATCAGTTCAATTGAACATCGTGATGATACATTTATTTTATCAAATGTGTTATTTTCAAAGATTAGCAATTCTACTGTATTTAAAAATTTATGGGAAAAACATTTGGACAATGATGATAAAGAAATGATATGGAGTTGGGTGGACTGTTTCAAGCTTATGACAACCGAATATATGAAATTAAATGGTCGCTTATAAGTGTAGATCATACCCATATTTTAGTTTAAAGTCGTGTTTGTGTTCAATATTTATTAATAAATATTGAAATATGTAGAATTTTTAGCGCCAAATGTGACTATTTTAGAAAGGCATGCATACAGGTTGCCCTTTGTCTATCACGCGTTTGCATTTAATGTTTTTTTTACAAATGTCGTCATAATAATGCATTGTCTCCGACGTGGGTTTCAAGTTTATATTAATCTTGACAACATACAGATGCATATCTGTATTATAATTTACCCAGTATGGTATCATCTCGCCACCAATCAATAAATTGTATGGCACATTTTTGTAAAAAATCTCCGTAAATACAGGCTTTGCTTTTTTATACTCGTCGATCCATTTATCCTTGAAAAGCGTTACCCAATAATACGGGTTGCTTTCATTAAAATTGATTGACCGCATTTCTTCTCCCGATTTATATTCCAATATGAAATCTGTGTCAAGCAACTGTATAATAGGATTAGATGGGTCCATCTCGCGAATAAATTCTTGTAACTGGACACGGTATTTTGGTGTATTGACAATATCGACCAATTTGCAGTTTATAATGCCAAAGCGTTGTTTCCAGTCATCATATGTCTGCAAAAACGCGCGATAACGATCGTCGAATGCTTCTTTTTTGCGACTGTATTCTATATAGTCTGGATGCATAGAGGTTGGTGGCGCTGGCGGACTTGTAACCGGAATAAGATCAAATGTAATCGATATATGTTTTGAATATTTTTTAGGCATACATTTGCTTTTACATTTCGCAATTGTTTTTTGAAGCCATGTGTACAATTCATCTTTATCGACATTTTTCATTGGAATGCCTTTTATCATCCCGTAATCGTTTACGCCTATATACAAGTCGCCATTTTCAATGCCTCCGTTCCAGAAACTTGACACGTATCGTGGCACGTATTGCTTTATATACATTTCTAAACTTGAGCGCACAAGTTCTGTAAAATCAAACGTATTTGTTTCGCAGTACATCTCAGTTTGTGTCGAGTCGTTGAAAAATCCCGATTTGAAAAAACTAAATTCTTTGTATTCGGTGAAAAGCGTTTCGGGACCAATAAATTCATCGTATGTGTAGTGAGACATCTTCAACTCTATAAAAATAAAAAATAATCCCAATTTTTCAATTTCATTTATCTAGGCGTTTACTTTTTAAGAATAACAAAAAGTATCACCACGATAAAGCATCCTATTGCTATATTTCTATAAAGTGTCGATTGATTATTATATTCATTGGTCAAGCTTAACTCGTACAATTTTTCTTTTAGCATATCAAAATCTCTTGGATCAATTTGATTAGATGATAAGGACGGCATAGAAATAGGGGACGAAATAGGTACAGGCCCAGACCCCCTTGGCGAATTTAGCATTGACATAATAGGCTCGTCTGCTGAAAAAACTGGCGTTTTCTTTGGTTTATCAAGTTCTGTCAGACGAACGATTACATTTGGTTTAACCAGTTTTTTTTCATCCGTTGATGGCAATTTTTTAAATGCAATGTAATGATTAATATGCTCGTCGTCCTCGCTTTCATATGTCACGCGTCTTGAAAATCCGCCTTTGCATACTTCAAAATTGACATTGCCGTTATCCAAGTCATTTTGGTTTACAATGGCGATGTAAAAAGGCTCGTCTGATGTAGGCGTGACAATGCATTCGGAACGAAAATTTATTTTTTTGCCATTAATATCAACTAATTTCATACTTTTTTCAACTTCGATAGTTGTTTTTAATTCCAACACTTGTTTGTCAGTCATAACTATTTCGTTTATTTGTTACTTATCCAATTAAATATACAATTTAATAAAACATCCTTTATATATAAAGTATGCCACTAAAACGTGATATTATCTATCCCATTTTTTTAAAAACAGTACAGTATACAGAAGATCATTTTTGGAAAGATACCTTTGAGAACTTATCCTATGGAATATGTCCAATTGGCGCATACATTAGTAAAGGGTTTATATGTTCAAGTTTAAAGGGCAAAGAGTTTGTATTTAAATTTAGTGATAAAGAACCGCAAGCTATCTACACTGAAGTATTCAGGCTTTTAAAAGAAAAATTAAACATCATGAGTAAAAACGAACGAGGAATACTATTAAAAGAATTTGAAGAAGTTGAACAATCTATTAAAAAGCTACGTACCTGTACGTGGAATGAAATCAAAAAGAAGGGAACACGAGATATCTTGTTTCAAAATTACCTAATTCATATGAAGAAAAAATATGAATTAAAAATGACCCAAATCAAAAAACTGTACAGCATTATTAATTTATGCCTAACACTTAAATCCATTTCCAACTCCGACATCGAGTACGCAGACGGCGAAATTAAAAGCATTGTAGGCATTACTTTTTCAAAAGAAAAATACAAGGTGGATATTGACATTTATAAAAATATCGATGCCTAAGCGGGGTTTTGCCCACAGTCAGCAAAGCTGACGCCTGCAACGCATGCACGCGCGACAAGTTAGCACTTCCTACTCCCAAATAGTTAATTTAAACGTAACGTTTTTGGTACCGCTTTTTGTGAAAAAGCGGTCTCTAAAATACAGGTAAAAGCAATCGGTCGATAATATGAATCACGCCGTTCTGTAACTTTATATCTGCCTCCACGAGGCGTGCCATATTGTTAATTGTAATATCTCCATAATTATTAAGAAACATCAACTCGGTTTGCTGGTTTTTGGTAAACAATTTTGTCAATCGTTGGCTTTCAAGTGTTTTTTTATGAATTTTTTTATTAAGCAAATGTGCACCGACAATATGGATGGCTTGATGCTTATCCATATTGATGAAGAAACTGTTGTCATTACCAAACTGTGCACGCAAATTTGCATCGTTTACTAAAAATAAGGTTTGATCAAATTGTTCGTGCCCCATCTTTAATTCCATGTCAGCCAATTTAATCATCCATCCAAATAATTGGTATTCACCCGAACGGGAATGGATAAATCCTGAAATCGTGTTTAAAGGGATACGACAAACATCTTTTTTGGGAACAGGATCAGCCTGAATGATGTTTTGGTATTGCCAGTAGCCGTGATAAGAAACCATCTTTTTATTAGAAACGTTTTAATTAAAATCGAAATTAAAAATCAATTAAAGAACAATTACAGAAAGTAAGAACAATAATGTCAATTCGAATTGGTCTGGCTCCACTTCTACGGAGTTGTGATAAAACAGATATGAAATTTAAACTTTCCGCGGGTATTATCGTCGGAAAACATCTTGTTCCAGACTCTATATCGTGCAATTCCACGCGCACGCTTATCCACGGTGAGATTTTTCACAGCAAACACGCTGAACATGGCGCAGTATTGTACCTTAAAAATAAAAAGCTTCGCAAAAATACAAAGCTAATCGTGGTGCGGATTGATTCAGATGGAAATTTGGTAAATTCGACGCCATGTGAAAGCTGTATACGGCGTATAAAACAGGCAGGGATAAAAAAAGTTATTTATGTGAATGAATTACAGAAATTGGTTGAATCGCGCGTTGAAAATATAAAATGCATACCGTCTACAAAAAAATCGGTACTTGATTGGTTTAAAAAAGTTAAATTTCACACCGCTTTTTGCGAAAAAGTTTTATAAAGATAGGCATCCTATTTTAATCTCTGATGCCTGATGTTGTGGTTGAATACATATAATTATATTAAAATTATATGTAATGGTATTCTTCATGTGTAAAAAAATTAGTGAAATGATTAGGCATCTTGTAGCATGGCGGTGGCATCTTGTAGCATGGCGGTGGCATCTTGTACGGGCTTGGCTGGAAAATCAAGCATGGCCTTTATATTATCTCCTCTAATAATTCCAGAGAATTCTGTGGTATATTTATTAATATCATCTTCAATTGCTGGTTCTGTATAAGACTTTCTAGACCATATAGCATCAATACTGCTCGTTAGTTTTTTACATATATCATCTCGCGCACATGGTAAATTGTCTAACTTTTCCCTAACATATGGAGTCTCTAAATTAATGGCTGGTTCATTTTTTATTAATTGTTGTATAACATATGTCATTGTTTCAATATCGCTGGGTTGAAATTTTTCTGGAATTGTGACTATGCCATGTGGATAATATTTCATAATAATGTGTTGCAATCTAGACACTTCTAACATTTTTTTTAATAAAGCTTTATAACGACTCACATCTTTTTTGTGTTTAGCTTTACGTTCTTCTGGTTTTGATAAAAGAGCTTTTAAATCCAATAGTACTCCGTTTAAACTTATTATAGGAGGAAGATCCGGTCCTCTAAAATTTATATTTAAAGGTACACATCTCTTTTTGATAAAAAGAAGATCGTACGGAGTCGTTTTCAAATAAAACTCTAAAGGGAAAGGGGTTAAATCACTACTAAACATTATAACTTTAAAAGATATATCAATTGATAAAATAACAACACAGTCTTTGTCTTCTTTAGTTTTTGTTGAACACCCAACAAAGTTTGTTCGCAAATTGATATGTGAAGGCACTTGAGTTTCTTTTCCATCTTTATTTGCATGTGATAAAATCTCACCAATTACAACGTCTCTCAATATTATATTATCTTTTATTTTAAAACCATGATCCCTTATCATGAAACATAAAAAAATCATAGACTTTACCATATTTTCAAAGATGACAAGATGTATGTCTTCATTTGTTATATTTGTGCAAAAATCAGAGTCAATATCGTTTGTATATTTTTCACCCTCTTCTACATCTTGTGTATAATAACGTACAGCATCACCGCCTTTTTTTCGAAGCATTCCTAAATGTTGGGTTTTAGTTTTAATATGCCCTGGATTTAATCTTAAATTTTTATTTGTAGTTGCAATAAACGTATTTAATAATTGACGAAGAGACAGACCATTCGTGGCCGTTTCTAACGTTATACTATTTAAATCGTCTATCAAAGATCTTTCTGTGGGAGGATATATAGCCTTATAATAAGCCATCATAAAGTCTGAAAAAATGCGCTCGTATTTTTCATTAAAAGCTATTACATTTCCATCTTTGTCTAGTTTTCTTACAGGAGTAGCATTTAGACAATAAAGTATAATCTTAAATGGTTCATAACTAGTCAAATTAAAATTTTCATGCATAAGGGTTAAAAATGGTTTTAAATAATACATTGCATTTGTACACGTTTTATAGTCGGGATTACTGTAAAGAGTGTCTTTTAAAGAGTGAATTTTACCATCATTTGGACAAAAATTTGATGGATAAAGTTCATAATATGTTTTTCTAGATGCGGTATCAAATTTTTGTACTAGTATATAGGTTTCTGGGGAGAATAAGTATTCATCTTCTATTGTATGTTGACATTCAGATGTGGGTAAATAAAGACCATTTAGTCCGGCAGCTACTTTTATTTCAAACACGTCGCCATCCTCAGATTTAAATTTTTCTGCTATATATTTTTTACCAGAACACGATAAAAATGCCTTATTATTTTCCATATCTACATCTCTATTGCCAACGCCTCTATATAAAGTAATTCCTGCTCCTATAAAACCTGTACTAATTATCTCTTTTATTTTTGCGACAACTACACCTTCAACAAAATTCAACTGTTTTTTATTTCTTAATTTTTCGTTTATTTGTTTGTATTGTTTTGTGTCTGCCACATACCAATCTAAAAATATCTTGTTAACACTTAAATCATTCGTTCCTTTTAAAATAAGTGGTTTGTTGCTGTAATCTATTTGTTTTAATTTTGTTGTTAAATAGAGCAATAATACTTCTAGTAAAAAAGGACAATCATACCCACTAAAAAGTATTTTTAATCGTTCTATTTTTTCAGAAGTAAGTGTAAGAAATTTACATTTTAAATATTCTGCAAATGTAAGGTCGCATATTTTATCACGAGCGACGTCGTTAGGATTTTTGTATACACCTTTTTCATCTTCTTCAAAACAGTGACATATTTTATCTGTCTTCTTTTCAAATCCTTTATATTCAATGTCTATATCTTCTACAACTTCCATAGCTTCAACCCGAGGTTGCCCTCCCGCTGCGGAAAATTTAGATGTTTCAGAACTTTCAGAACAACCGAATGCTAGTGGCATAAATTTAGATACAACATTTTCACATTTTTCATGTGTAGGGCAAAATTGTGTACCATTTTTAGAAAATTTACCACATTGTTTCTTATTAATCTTATTAATACATTGACATCGGGGGGTATCTGTGCCCATTACTTGGTCTTGAGGTGGAATAACCGGCTGTTGTGTATCACATTTAAAGTGTCTAGAGCAAAATTGTTGTCCCTTTGTTACATCTATTTTAATTTTACATTGTCGCCATGCTCCATCTTTTTTATCCTTCACAGAGCACTGACATGTATGTGAATCAGGCATGGCGACTGATGCAGGACCAGGTTTGTCATGAGGCAAATCGGCCATATCTTCATCTACTGAATTGTCACCACGTAAACGTTGATTTTCCATAATACTAAATGTAGGTGTAATATTTATAAAACCACTCCCGCTTTTAAATTCAGCCATTACGCTACTATCCCATATAATTTTAAAAATCCCTCTAATCTCATCCGGCAATTCTAAGCAACTTGAAAAACGTCGTGTAACTGATGTACTTTTTATAAACCCAGGATCAGTTATATCATCTTTTAAGCTTTTATAACGTTCTATATCTTTTTCAAGTTTTTCTTTTGAAAAGCGCGTTAAAATTCTAAATTTATTTTTTACAGGGTTTTCTAGATATTGCAGTTCTTTAAAAAAATATTCTACACTAATTACGGGTGGATAAACATTTGGAATTTTAGCTGGAATGTTGCTGTATTCTGCATTTATATCAAGTATATTTAAATTTTCATTATATGGCGCTTCGTTATAACGACCGCCTACTTCTGTTATTTGCGATCCAATCTTGAAATAGACAAATGTATGGTAAATACCTTTACAATCTACCTGTAGAGGAGCGGGTACAGTCTTCAAGATGTACGTAAATGGAAGACCGGCAAATGTAAATGTACATGTCTTGATTTCATAAAAATCAGTTGCTACTCGATTTAGCCACGATATAAGGAAAAATAAAGATAGCATATTATTTTCATAGATTATTTTTAATGTTTTTAAGGGAAGTGAAGGTACATAAATTTTTACATCAATATCATTTACAGAACACTGATCCCCTATGTATTGACAGTATGCTTCACCTCCTATTTTTAGCATCTCTCCCCATCCATTTTTTAAAATATATTCATTTATTTCTGCCAAAAACGAGTTGATAATTTGTCGTAGTTTCATTTCTGTGCCATCTATATTTAAAAAAAATCTATCTATTAGAGTGCCAGATGTTACAGCATTTGTGATTTTAAAGGTTTCATCTCCCTCTTTTAAATCACAATTCATATATTTTAAAAATTGACGAAAAATGATAGAATGTTTACGTTGCCTGTTGAATAATTCATAACATTTTAATATACATCCATATGCTTCTGTTTCATTTTTTTTATAAAGATCAATTACATTTTTAACTCTTAATTTTCCTATTGCAACTTCTTCTCTTGCTATTTTATAATAAAAATAAAATGAACTAAATATAATGTAACCATCTTTAGTTAGTGTTTTTAATCCAATACTATCATCATATAAAATAGTTTTAAATTTAAAAGGGGTATGTTCATTATATATATCAATTGTAATAAATGGTTCCCATTCACGTAGTTCACCATTTATAAAAAGTGATAATGTTATACCTGTATTAATTTTTTCTGTTATTTCATACTGTATTTTAGACTTTTTATAATCATATCCAAGCATACGTTTAAATTGTGCGTGATCTGCTTCAATTTTAGCTTTAATACCTTCAAGTCGTTTCATTGCCTCTTCTTCCCATAACTCTAAATTTTGCCTTGTTAATATCAAAATATTTAAATCTTTCATTGTTTCATCTATATTTTCTATATCTAATCCTAATTCTTCTATACGTGTCGTTGCAATGTCACTCGTTTTCAATGCGTTCTTTAAACTTGAATATGAATAAGAACCGTACATTGTTGCGATAGTTCCTTCAATGGTATTTGCGTATTCAAGAAATGCTTTTAATTCAGCAAAAATAATCTTGTCTGAACCTAATGAATCCTTTATATATTTTGTCATTTTTTTACGATATTTAATTTCTGGGTCTTCATTTTTGTCAGCCATTTTTATTTATTTAAATTAATTTAATTTAAATAACTATTTAGTATTTTTATAAAAAAAAAGCTATTTACAGTACATTTCATTTATTACGATAGGACAAATTAATTTATTTTTATCTGTCTCATTTTCTTTCTCTTTCTCTGTATCATTGTTAATGATAACAATGTTATCCAATATGTGTATTATATTAAAGTCCTCCAAATCTTTATCTTTATCTTTTTTATCAGTGTTGGTTGGCTCTACAATTGGTTTAAAGCAACTTGAACACTCTTTATCTTTTTTATCAGTGTTGGTTGGCTCTACAATTGATTTAAAGCAACTTGAACACTCTTTATCTTTTTTATCAATGTCGGTTGGCTCTACGATTGATTTAAAGCAACTTAAACAATCTAGATTCATATCTTTATCTTTATTATTATAATATTTAAGACCACATTAACTATTTTTATGCTCTTCTTTGTTATACACATTCAATACAGTAGCTGACGGTTCACTTCCCACTTGACTCCATTTTGGCAACCACAACGGAATCTCTGGCTTATAAGACTTGTACACCTTCATAAATACCGTTTTATAATAATTACTTTCACGCGTGCCCCCAAAATCATCCACATGTTGTGTCTCGACATATTCGTGAATCCACTTGTACCACGGCTTTTCTGAACTACTCACCGCATCTGAAAATGCCGCCTTGCGTCGCCATAACACCTCGTCTGGCAAATACCCTTCAAATGCTGTACGCAAAAGATGTTTCTCAAACGACAAGCCGTCATGCATCTTTGGCTTTTTCAATACCCCCGATGTCTGCAGTGCAATCGATATCAATGCGCTGTCCAAGAACGGTTCGCGAAATTCCAAACTATTTCCTGCCGTGCATCGATCGGCCCGCAAGACGTCGTATTTGTACAAATTTTTCACCAATCGAATGCTATCCAAAAACAAATCGTCATCGCTTGGCGCATTATGTGAATACAGATACCCACAAAATAATTCATCGCTTCCTTCGCCTGAAAAAATCACTTTTTCAGTAAAGCGGGCATCGATCCATTCGCACAACATGTACATCGGCGTACTCGCACGTACGGTCGTCGTATCGTAACTACCCAATTTTTTAATTACAGTTGGAATATAAGCCAGGGCATCCGTGTACTGAATGACCAATTCGTGATGATCAGTGCCAAGATAATTAGCCACTTTTCGCGCATAGACCAAATCAGTAGAGTCGGGAAAGCCGACCGAGAATGTCTTTAAAGTGCGTCCTGATGCTTTTAATTCGCGCGTCAAGATGGATGCAATCAACGACGAGTCCAAGCCACCGCTTAAAAGACATCCAATAGGTCGGTCGCTACATAGACGTTTACGAACGGCTTCAATAAGTGTTTCACGCACGAGGGGTAATGTTGTGTCTTCGTCTTTGTAAAGAAGAGATACAGGCAATGCACCATATTCACACCCAGAAATAGTTTCAGTTGTTTTATTAAACTCAACATAGGTAGAAGGAAGGACCTCAATGATAGGTTCAAAATCTGTGTCGACGTCTGTGTCAACACCTATAGCTTCACTTGCAACAGTTAGCGTATGGAGAATATCCTCTCTACCGCGTCTGTAAAAAAGCGGTTTAACACCAATGCGGTCGCGCGCCATATAGATAGACTCCCGTGTAACGTATACAATGGCAAAGACGCCATCAAGGAGACGCAAGGCTTCCGCAAATCCGTATTTATGTACAAGATGCAAGATGATTTCGCAATCACTTTTACTGACCAATGGAAATTGCTCCTGTTCTTGTAACTTTTCGTAATTGTAAATTTCGCCATTGCACATCAGAAAGTCGCAATCCAGTTCAAACGGCTGATCGCCTTTTGGTGTCAAGTCGTTGATGGCCAATCGATGAAAGCCAGCAAGACAGTTGCCAAATAAAGAGAGGGTGTGTCGATCAGGCCCACGGTGTTCAATGGAGGAATATTGGCATAAAAGTTGTTTAAAGAGTTCTTTGCGGATGATTCCGTCCTTTGTAAAATGTAAAAAAATCCCGCACATCTGTCTTTATATTTTAAATATTGTATTTAAGTGGTTTTATTTATTTTATTAAATAAATAATGAAAAGTACAATGCTAAGCAAATAACCTATAATTGTAACACTTCCTAGTAATATTGTGGGTCCAAATAGTTAATTTAAACATAACGTTTTTGATACCGCTTTTTGTGAAAAAGCCGTGAAATAACTTACATAACGTTTTTGGTACCGCTTTTTGTGAAAAAGCCGTGAAATAACTTACATAACGTTTTTGGTACCGCTTTTTGTGAAAAAGCCGTGAAATAATTTAAACATAACGTTTTTGATACCGCTTTTTGTGAAAAAGCGGTGTTTATTTCATGTCAAACAATTGATACACTTTTTTGTACCAATTTTCGGACCCACACACAATTTTCATGATATCTTGTACATTTGGTAAAAATAGTGCCAGTTTAATAAGAATGCGAAGGTCCAATACGGGGAATGCTTTTTTAAATTGAAAACATCTTAATTTTCTGATCGTTTTATGCAATGTATATTTCTGAAGATGTCGAAAAAGCGGATTTGCGTCAAGCGTCGTGCACCATACCATTTTATCAGGAAAATTAGAGATGGTGTCCACGATAACTTGGTGAGAATCCTCGTGGTCCTTATACTCCTTATACTCCTTATAATCAATTAATATATGTTTACCACTGTATTTTACAACTGAAGAAGCGATGACAGTTTCAGTAATAGGTTTGATACGCAATGTTCGCCCGCGCTCAGATGTTGTAATGGCCGTAATATTTTTTTCATCGTCAAACAACTCAATCGTGCCAAATACAGATAAAATAAGCTTGTTATATTTTAGTCCAGACAGTAAAGGATAACTTGAGATTGGCAAGAAAATTTCAACTGTGTTTCCAAACGTATTTTCACCTTTTTCAAGCTTGATTGACTTGTAATGTCCCGCAATAATCTCAAGAAATGCTTGAATGCTTTCCAAACGATCTGTAATGCATAAAAAGTAAGGATATAGCTGTAACGGATTTACAGTCATTTTTGTTTCATCGATCGATGAGACATGGACACCGTGTTGATGTTCACCAAGTCCAATCGAGATGTGTGTTTGGGAGGGACATGTGGACGGCTTTTGAGGGAAAAACGAAAAAGTGTAATGAAGCGGGTTGACAAATGGGGCAACACTGTTTGTTTGTGTGTGTTTCTCCTGTTTGTCTCCGCATACCTCAAAAAAAAGCGTTTGTGAATCCGGTTTATCTTTTTTTAAAAGTGTGATGGAAGGAAACATGTCTTTTAAAAATTCAAATTTATCAGGCGCATTTGTTGAGATTGTAACCGCAGATGATGCACTATTATCTACCTTTATATCATTTATAGCATTAAAAAGATATGGGATCAATTCACAGTTTCGCCCAACGTTTTGTAAAGCCCTTAGAATGATTTGACGAGGTGTTCGTTCTACCATTTATTTTATATTTAATAAGATTATTAAATCGTATTAAATCAACAACGCTTTTAAATTATTTCCAAACGTCTTTTTAATTCTTCCAACTCCTCTTCGTCATCGGCTTTCTCCTTCTCTTTCTCCTTCTCTTTCTTTTCTTTATCAACCGGCACATTTGGTAAAATAATCGGGACCTGTATAGGTTTTGATTCTTTCTGAAGCTGGCCAAGCTCCTCCAACTCTTTCAGCTCGTCGTCGACATCGATATGCACCAAAGGCCGTGATAGGACAGACGCCACCTCTTGTTGGTCGTCAACGGCGTCCTGCAGTTCGTCCATGACGCGCTCGACGTCGTCGGCCTTGATACCCGTTTCTTTCATGACCGAATTAACTTTGGCAAACGACTCGACGGCCGACTTTTGAAATTGCGTGTTTTCCAAGTTTAGTTTTTGGACTTCAAGATTAAACATGGCGTCGTCGATCGTTTTGACCTGATTTTCGTACATTTTGCGCTTTTTCAAGGACACTGAAGCGTTTTCTTTTTTGCCAAGGCGCACAAATTCACGCGCTTCGGTCGTAAGTGCTTCTATTTGTTTCTCAAGATGTGCCTTGCGTTTTTCTTGGGTTTTTAGGGTGTCGGAGATGGCGTGGATGGCTTCGACAATTTTTGAAGTTTTTTCGGCTTCGACTTGCTTTTTTGGTGTCCCGAACAAATTGAAAAAACTCATCATTTACTTACTATTTTAAAGATATTTAAGAAAAATAAAAATCAATTTTATAATAAATGGAAAATATTGACGAGAAATTTAAAGAGTCTATTAAAAAAATGTTAAAAGAATTACGAAAGAATGACAATAAGAAATGGAATGACTTTCTCGAAAAAATACAAGATGTTAACATTAATTTTCTAATAGATAAAGATAAAACTGAATATATAAGTCAGCTTAATAAGATAAAGGTGGAGATCGGTCTAGAATTAAGTGGCCTTCAATTCAAAAAATACAAATCAAAGAGATCCAAGTCGCTTCGTAAAACCTCTCGTAAGTCGCTTCGTAAAACCTATCATAAGTCTCCCTCTAAATCTCTTCGCAAAAAGTTGTAAGTAAATTTAGTTTTAATTTATTCTTAAATAAATTAAATGGCATACACAACCGGATCGACGTTTTCTTTACAAACCGGGTATAATATACCACCACTTATCTATCCAGCAAACGGGATGACGTCTTCCACACGAACAGGTGGCATCGTCTCATCAAGCGACCCATATACAGCCAATATCACAAGCTCTTTTTTAACAGACATTTCAAACATGACTATAACGGCCGAACAACAAGATTTAGGTGCATCCACAATAGTGACAGTGACTTCATCAATGCAAGAAGGTTCAGGTGGCGATTATCTGTACAATTTAACTTGCGCTTTTATGGGTGATAGCCTTAAACAGTCAAAAAATTATATAGATATTATAAGATCATCGGCTGAATTGACTGATTTACGAACGTTTGTGACGAATTGGTACAATAAAACTGTAAACTATACTAGTTCCGGATTTTATTTTATTAATTACAAGACCAATAGCATACCTCGTCATATATAAATAAAAATAAAAAATAAATTAATAAATGATTAAGATGTTTTAATTTCAACCAATAAACAAACTTAAAAAACT
>Ga0136644_10001344_pt1 | contig 19628 bp, 6 predicted proteins | sample C_130820_EF_Meta_FD_94780 | JGI IMG/M metagenome (GOLD analysis project Ga0136644, IMG submission 94780) | Freshwater microbial communities from Lake Croche, Canada to study carbon cycling - C_130820_EF_MetaG (v2) (version 2) | ecosystem: Environmental > Aquatic > Freshwater > Lake | place: Lake... | reverse complement strand
GCGGGCGTTAAAAAATCCACCTCTTGTTGTACGAGTTCGTACACCATCTACGTAATAATAAGCCCCTGCCAGTGGATTTTCTACTGTAATATGCTTCTTCTCATAATAGATACTAATTTCAGGGTCATTCAAAAAGCCAAAATCATCATCGCCAGTTAAGTCCAAGTAAGGTAAGGTAATGTAATCATCATTAGACGACCGGTTATATTTATTGAGCAAGAGTTCAAACTGGTATAAATAGGGCGTGTGCCAAGCAATAAAGCTATAGACGCTGTGCTTACAATAGAAAGGTTCACCGGTTTCACCAATACGTGTTACGGTCGCCACATCAGTAGGGCACAACACACCCTTATCACCAGGCTTAAAGGTATTTCCATGAATTCCGCAAATACGGGCCCAGTCGTCGGAATTAATAAGGTTCTTGAGTGCCATAATAAAGCGTCCAAATTTCTCATAATGATTATTTTTAAGGTCAATAATATTGAGACGCAAGGCGCTTCCAGTAAATAGAGGCATGGTATAGCTTTATATAGTAAAATAACAATGTGTCGCTTTTAAATAGCTAAAATTCCCGGTCATATTTGACATGGTATGAGACGTTAGGTTTTTTTCCCAATTTTATATTTCTTAAATAAAATAGATGTCCGCGCCCGGTATCCCTAATATCCAGTATAGGGTCCAGGGCTCACGTAGCACCTTAGAATTCTGGTGGTCACCACCTTCCGCCATTGGTGCTGGTATTACCTCATATAATCTGATTGGTTCTTCAACCCTTCAAACATTTCCAGGGTCAGCTGAAGTGAATGTTAACTTAAGTCCTTCAACTTCCTATGCCATTATATCAAGTCTTACAAACGCCAAGGACTATGCCTTTGCACTGTCTGCAATTGGTCCAGGTGGTACAGGACCCAAGGCCTACTTTGCCCTAGCCCAACCTGGTATCGCACCCGGTGGCCCAAGTGCAATTAGAGCTAGTACCATGAATAACAGTCAAACAGCAGCCACTATATATTGGGATTTTAGTGAAAACTTAGCGGCAGGTGAAGGTTATAATCACTACTTTGTGCTAAGTGCTGTACCGTCAACCAGTTCAGCCACAGTCAGTTCTTTCACAGTTCCTCTTTATCCCGACCAACGTCAAGTACAAGTTAACTATTTATCCACTATGTTTTATAATTTCTTGATTCAGTCATGTAGCGATGCCGGATTTAGTCCTCCAACTCAATCTACTCTCCTTTACGTAGGACCTGACAGACACTTCTTCCCTCCTAGCATGTCCACCTTGGGCATGTGGATGGATGCTTATACACAATCTACTTTAACTCTTGGTGCAACTAGTACCTTAAATGGAGTCAGTGGTAATCTTGTGACTGGATGGAACGATAAATCATCTAAGGGCATTAATTATACAGGTCCCAATCAGTCATACACACCCGTTTATTCATATGATACTGTTATCAGCTCTTATGGATTATATTTTGCTAATGGTTCTGGTTTAGTTGCCTCCAATCAATCAATAAGTCCTTTTTCAACAAACTCAGCAAATTTAACAATCTTCACTATGCATCGTTGGTCAACTATTACAGGCGGACAAAAACATTTGTGGGGATTATATAGTGGAAATCCTTATCAACTTAATGTAAGCCAAGAAGCTGGAGTCTTAAATGTTGGATATAATTCTAATGTTATAGCATTTACAAATAACACCTCGTCACAATGGTTAAGTGGTTTTGATTCTTATATAGCTAGTACTAACCCATTAACAGGAAGTTATTCAATAAGCTATTACATGAATGGAACATTATTGAATGCAAGTACTGGAACGAATCCATTACCAGTTCCAACAGCAACAGGAATGAACTCTAATTCAAATCTAAATATAGGATTTGACCTTAGTTATAATCCTGGCCCTAGCGTACCAGGTTTCAACGGGTGGATTTATGAAGTAGTAGTGTATCCATTTGCCTTGGGTCAACTAGACAGACAGTTGGTCGAAGGTTATTTTGCCTGGAAATATTGGAATACGGCTAGTAGTAACCCATTACCTTCCAACCACCCCTATAAAAATAAGTTTCCTATAAATACCGGTCCTATGGAACAAGTAACAACAGCTATTTCCAATGTGATTATTACAAATATCACTAGTACCGGTTTCACAGCGAATTGGACGGGTGGTGTAGGCGCTACCCAAGTCGCTTACTTAATCAACGGTGCACAAGTTACGCCGTCAATCGATAACGGTGTATCGGCTCAAAATGCTACATTTACTGGTCTGACCTCAGGACAGAGTATTAATCTACTAATTATTGCGTATAGTGACCGTAGTACTAAATATTCTGGAACCCTCTATAGCCCCACCCAAGTTTCAAACATGCAAATCTGGTTTGACGCCTCAGACCCCTTGAATGGAACAGCGGTAAGCTTAGGTACAAATATTAGCACCTGGTACGATAAATCAGGAAATGCGCGCAACGCTACATTATTTAATGGAATTTCTAATGGTGGTAATAATATTAGTAATAATAATTCCATTATTGTTGGAAATGATGGCTATCCGTATTTAGTATTTGGTGGTAATGCTGCCTATAATATTCCAAATGAGACTTGGATGTACAGTAACCAATTCATGGTGTTCACAGTATTTCAGGGTGGTCCAAGTACGTTAGGGTTTGGAATTGGCGGTGGTTCATTTAGTGTTTTAAGCGGTGATGGTACTGGTGGTCTAAATTTAGGAGGAACTGATGGTGCGTTTTGGAATTTTAATAATCAGAATCTAAATCCATTGTATGTTCAAAATAATTATAATCCAATCTTAGCATCGCTATCGTTCGACAGTAGTTATAATGTCAGGTCTTATTTTAATGGATTCAATATGCAGAGTGTAACAACGTCAGGATATGTAACCAGTGGAAATATATGGAATGCAATAGGTTCAAATCATGGTTCAGGAGCGAATCCTTTCTGGGGTTTTGGTTCCGGTAAATTAAGAGAAATTATTGCCTATCAAGGAAAGGACGATACAAGTAGACAGAATATAGAAGGCTACTTGGCCTGGAAATGGGGCCTACAAAGCGCCGCCGTAGCTGGCAACTTGTATGGAGCCTATCACTATTATATCTTGGGCTCTAGCTCAAATTTTAATAACAATGGTACAAGCGGTTATAATAACAATACATACAACGTAAATACAAATTTCACAAACATTAACGGTCGTTATTGTTTATATTTCAATAGTTCAAATTCCGCCTTGAGTTTCCCTCTTCCACTGTCAGCCAATCTTACATTTGCATTCTGGGCTTACATTGTTTCAGGTAATAATAACGCCTTCTTTGCCACAGGTGATACAAACAATTTAAGCACCTCTAGTGGTCACAATCAGGGTTTAAATTTTTCATGTAATGGTAGTTATTTCAACGGTGGTGGCAGTTTTAACCAAGTTTCAGGCGGTGGCACATCTGGCAGTAACAGTTGGACACCTGCAAATTTCGCCAATCTATGGCATCATTTTGTAATTGTTGTTAATAGCACAGCAGGTACATTAAGTACCTACGGTGATGGAGTCTTGGCTGGTACAGTTACAGGAATAACTGCATTTAACTACATGAACTACGCTAATTTTGGCGTTCAAAGCGGTCTTAGTAATTGCGCTTCCTTTTATTTATCTATGTTTAGTGTACACACCAGTGCTTTCACATTAACACAAGTTAAACAACTTTTTAATGCTACACAAAACGCCTTACCACAAAACCACCCCTATTTCAGCAGTCCTCCTTACAGCTATGCAACGGCCACACTCAGTCCCTTTACACTGACGTCATCCATCTTATCGAGTACCAGTGTGTATATTTCGTGGTCCCAACAAATCACTGGCGCCACATCTTACAACTATTATATCAATGGTAACAGCGTAAGTCCCTCTATTAACAACGGTATGTCAGGTCAAAATGCTACCTTTACCGGCTTAACAACTAATACACCTTATTCGTTCGTTGTGTCAGCAGTCATAGGTTCTACCAATGTAGTCAACAGTAATGCGCTCAGTGTTACCATCAGTCCGCCAACTGCAATTACCAATTTAACCGTGTATGCCATGTCAACAACTGGTTTCTCAATCAAATGGACCGGCGGTGTAGGCGCCACCAGCTACACTTACACTTTGAGTGGTCTGAAATACACACCCAGTACTGACGCAGGAGTTTCGTCCAATTACGCCACCTTTACTGGTTTACCACCAGGAGCCAACTATTCCGTGTTCATTTCGGCTATTAGCGCAAGCGGTACAACTAACTCTGGATACTTTTGGCTTCCCACGCAGGCCACCTCAATTGGTCAATCCCTTGTCAATTGGTATGATGCCAATGACCCCAATAACGGTACAGTCGTGAATGCCACAAATAACACAAACATTACTGTATGGAATGACAAAGCAGGATATAATTATCATGCCACATTACAAAATAGTAATGGCTATTTGACTAATGATGGTTATAATTATATTAATTTCAATAATACCTACTATAGTATGGTACCTGCTTCCTGGATGTTAAATACAGATGGTTGGTTGGCTGCTACGGTTACAGCAATAGCGACCCCAAGAAATGGTTCAACCTGGGCTACTTTGGGTTCAGAAAACTTAAGTACTTCACCTCTTCAAATTTTTAACAACACTACATTATCTGCTGGGCCAAGTAATAATCGTATGAGTACTAGTGGATATACCAATATGTTGAATAATGTTAGTTATTTAACGGTGTCTAACTTAGGCTCTCAGTTCAGAAATTTATATCTTGGTGGCGTTCCTATTACAGGCACTAATAATAGTTATGGTTCAAATTCATCAATAACTGACCAAGGATTCCGCTATATCGGCTATGACGCACGCTATAATACTAATCTTACTGGAAAAATGAGAGAAATTCTGATATACAGAAATTATAATAGTTCAGGTGGTTACACAAACGACCAAAAGAATTTAGAAGGATACTTAGTTTGGAAATGGGGTTTGCAAGCTAGTACGTACCCCTTGTATCAACCCCAAACCTACCTTTTGTTGCAAAGTGACCTAATAGACAGAGGTTCCAACCCCCAAAGCATTGTCAGTAGTGGAGTATCAACAGGTCAAACAGCCAATGCCAGATTATGTACAGCTGGTAATAATTCCAGCAATAATTATATTGCATTTCCCTGGGTTTATAATGGCTCCACTTTTACCATTTGTTTGTGGTGCTTTTTTAATGACGGTGGAGGTACTTACCCATTTTTACAAACAAGTGATTTTTATGCCCAACCTAAGAATGGCGGCGGAACCAATAGTTCGACTGGTGTTTATATAGCTATGTATGGTGGTAATTTCAATACACGTCTCGGTTATTTGAATTTTAGTAATGGTGCCCTAGCTAATACAAATTATTCATCTTCAGGCGTGTCATCAACTAGTTGGCACCATGTGGCAGTAACATATAATACTAATGGAAATCCTAATACATCAGGTACCTTTAAAACATACATAGATGGCTCCTTGGTTGACACTGCAAGTGTCGCTGGCTACCTTATCCAAACAGGTTTTGTGACCCTGCTAGAAAGCACAAATGGTTATATGCAATACTATTGCCAATACAATACAGAACTTACGGCTACACAAATCTTCAATATTATGGCTTCACAGGCGTCATCCTTACAACAAGACCATCCCAACTTTTCAACACCGCCAACACCTAGTTCCGGTAACCTTGCCTTAATCACTCCCCTACAATCCTTTGCGCCCACACTTACATCACAGACCCCGTCAAGTTTTGTAGCCAGTTGGACACCCTTTGTACATCCACAAGGCATTACTTCCTTTACCTATACTATTAACGGTTCAACCGTTACACCTTCCACCGACAATGGTCTCCTTAACAGTTCAGCAACCTTTAGTGGATTAACAACAGGTATTGCCTACAATCTAGTTGTAACTGCCGTAACAACCAACGGCATCTTCCAAAGTAGTACATTGACCGTGACCTTGGGTTCAGCACCGGCCGCTATTACGAATGTCCAATTTACTCAATCAAGCGGTAACGCTACAGTAAGTTGGTCAGGTGGTACTGGAGCAACTTCCTATAATTACTATCTCAATGGAAAGCCATATGCTACGGGTCAAGGTGTCGTTAGTACTTATACTTTCACCAATCCCCAGAATTTTTTCATAGAAACAGTAGTCATTACAGCGGTCAATCAATATGGTACAACTAGTTCTACACCTTACTTATCACCTAGTTCACTAGGCACACTTAAAAACTGGTACGATTCACGCGACCCTTTCTATTGGGCTGGTACAAATCGCACAATGGGTGGTAGCTTATTCGATATTTCACGGCCAAATTTACTTATTAATCAATGGTATGATAAATCAGGCAATAACTATAATGCTTACAACACATATGGTGATGGGGCTTTAGTTTTTAACTATAACCCCCAAAAACAAGCAGAAAATCTTACAAATATATCAGCCTTAAGTAATTGGGGTGCCTACATAATTCCTACCACCTCATGGATGGTAAATTCCAACTTTTCCGTTTTCATAGCAATGACCCCAACAGTAAACTATGGTACAAGTTTTACCTACTATCCAATAGGTTCTTGGAACAGCGATAGTACATTTTTAAATATTAGAATTAGTTATGGCGGCGACGGTATCAGTTATAACACATATTTTGGTTCAAGTTATGGTAATGCTAACACAGCAAATGGTAATAGCACAGGTTATCCTATTAGTCCAAATTTTAACAGAGGTATTTACTCATATTTAGTGACTGGAAATAGTAATTACCAGGTTAATTTGAACGGTTGGAATGTTGCTAAGTCAACGGGTCAAGCACTCTTAGGTAATTCCAGTTTAACATTAAATGGTGTTACCGTAATAGGTGGTGGCAATGGTTCTACAGGAGGAAATTTCAAAGGAAACTTCAATGAAATATTGATGTTTAGCGGAGATATGAGTACTACGAATAGTACCTTCAACTGTCCAAATTACCAAGTCGTTGAAGCCTATCTAGCCTACAAATGGGCCTATCACACCTTAGCCATTCCTCAGGGAGTTTGGACTCCCACAACCTATTTAATCATGAACCAAGACTTAACCGATTATGGTACAAATCCTGTTACAGTAACAAATAGTGGAGTACGTTTCGATACATCTTTGTCAACGTATTCGACTGGAAAACTAATGGCACACTTTGGCGGTGGCTCTAATTACTGCTATTTCCCTGTTTCTCTAGGTGCCCAATTTACAATTTCTCTTTGGTGCGCTAATTATAATGGCGCCTCTTGTAACTTACTGAGTTTTTCACCAGATACGAACGATAATACTGGTGCTCATGTTTGGACATATGGTTTTAATATAGCAAATATCAAATTCGAGTATTCAGGTGGCACTGCCTCAATGAATATAGGCCCTAATAATAATGTAAAATGGAATAATCAAATCGTAGTAACAGTGGATACCCAAAATAACTCTATTATTGGTTATTGGAACGGCGCGCAATCCAATACAATGACCGGTTCAGGAGCCTTAAAACCTATTAATTATATCTTCTTAGGAGGATATAGTGGAAATTACAACTTTACCAGTGACATGGCAATGTTCTCCGTTTATGACAAGGTTTTAACAGCAAATCAAGTACAGGTTTTATACAATACTCAACAAACCAATTTACCACAAAATCACCCTTTTTTCTCAACCAATCCTCAATCAGCTATTACCTTTATGCAAGCAAGCAGTAGCTACAATACAGCCATAAATTCAGGTGTAGCCAGTAATGTTGGTTCTACAGGTGTGACTCTCACCTGGTCAGGTGGTACTGGTGACAGCTATGGTAATACAAACCCACTGGCCTATATCTATACCTTCAACGATGTAACTGTCAAACCTTATCAGGACTATGGTTCCCAGTACAATTTTGCCACTTTTACCGGTTTAACAGCAAATACCACTTATAACGTCGTCATTACTGCCGTCTGGAATGGAAATGCCACAACGCAAACGACTGTAAGCTTCACTACCTTGATGACACCTATTTCCAATTTGACGGCAAGTAGTATTACAGCAACCGGCTTCACAATTAGCTGGTCAGGTGGTACAGGTGCCACAAGTTATACCTACGCCTTGAATGGTTCTGCTGTTACACCCTCAGTGAACAACGGTGTAGCCAGTCAAACAGCAACCTTTACCGGTTTGACCACTGGCACCAACTACGCGGTCACTGTGACAGCAACAAATGCCAATGGTTCTATTAGTTATCCCAGTGCCAAGACCTTATGGCTAGATGGCAAGGACCCTCTTAATACTGGTACAGCCCCTACAAACGGCACATCCGTTACAACATGGTATGATAAGTCAGGTAGAGGAAATAACAGCACGGGTGTTCAAGGAACAGCGCCCACCTACGTATCAAGTAGTAATTCTATCGTGTTTAGTGGCTCCAACGGTTACAATTTCCCTTCAGGAACAATGCCCTTAGGTGATGCCTCCTACTCTGTATTTGCTGTAGCTTCAGCCAATCCAGGCGTCAACACGGGTGCAAATACAATATTAGGTGCAGGTGCTAATTCATCCAAACAAGGTTTTGCTTTCTATGTGATATGTAATAATAATTCCGGCTGGAATAATGGTGTTATGCATGTATGGATATATGGTGATGTTGATACTAGACCAAATCTAATCACAGCCAATAATTTCTTTATATTTGACTCCCACTACCAAACAGGAGGAACTGTTCCTATGTTGAATTATTTTAACGGAGCCTATGCCAGTATTTACAATTGTGGTGTGCGTAATTTAGCTTCAGGTACAACAGGCGTTGGTTACGGCCCCGCAAGTGGTGGCCAGCTAGTAGGCAATATCTCAGAAATACTCATTTTCAACACCTGTCTATCCATCCTAGATAGACAAAAGGTACAGGGCTACCTGGCCTGGAAGTATGGAATCAATGGTAGCTTGGCGCCCAATCACCCCTATTTTTCAGCGGCACCCGCAAACTTTGTCCCTGGCTACATTGTTAAGACCGCCTAATAAGTAGACAATTATCATACTAACGTCTCATACCAAATTTAAGTACTCCCTAGCAGAGGAGTACTTAACTTAAGTATTTGACGGTACTTAAGTTAAGTATTTGACAATATATATTTAACATAATATTTTTTTACAAATATTATGTTTAATGGTAAAAAATGTTGTAATACACTTATTGTTAAATACTTAAGTTAAGAACATAGGAAATGGTGTTCATAACTACGGTATTTCCCTTTTTTATATTTCTTTAATAAATTAGATGTCCTTACCAAGTATCCCACAGATTCAGTTAAGGGTTCAGGCTTCATACCAAACTCTGGAATTCTGGTGGGCACCACCTGCAAATATAAATGGCACTCTTCAGTCTTATAACCTACTATGCTCACCAGTAAATGGCTTTCCCACTTCTACAATTACATATGATTATGGAAGTGAAGTGAGCTATGCCCGTATTACGAATTTGACCAATCACAGGGATTACCACTTTGCCTTGGCTGCCAGTAACGAAAACGGTCAAGGCCCTTATGCACAATTTATAGTAGCTCAACCAGGCATAAGTCCCGGTGGTCCTACCAACGTAAGAGCCAGTACTTTCAATAATAACTTATCGACTGCCACCATCTATTGGAACTTTTCAGAGAATGCAGATGAAGCCAATAATAAGTATTTTGTGTTGAATGCCATTCCCTCTAGTAGTTCAGCCTCAGTCAGTAGTTTCAAAATTGGCCTATATCCTGACCAACGCAACATTACCATTGGAAATTTATCAACAATGTTTTACACCTTTCTTGTTCAGTCTATTAATGACGCAGGCTATAGTCCTCCCAATCCGTCTACACTTATCTACGTAGGACCCGACAGACATTTCTATCCGCCCAATATGTCCACCCTAGCAATGTGGCTTGATGCAACACCTACTGATGGTTCAACAGGACCTAGTTCCACCAATACTCGAAGCACAATAGGTGGCGTTACGGGTACTCTTACAGGATCGTGGTACGATAACCTAACTGCTAACTCATATAATTCAATTGGTGGTCCTGGTGCACTCTGGGCATATGATAACGTATATAATCAATATGGCCTATTTTTTGGCGATGGCCAAGCCAATTATAGAGTTTACTCAAATGTGTATCACCAATTTTCAACAAATTCAGCAGACTTCACAATTTTTACAGTACATCGCTTTTCAACAAACACAAGCGGTCCCAATTATCTTTACGAAATGTTTAATGTAAATCCTACTGATATTGCTGTATATCAAAATGCAGGAACACTATATATAAAGAATGGCACAAGCACAATTACAAATACGGACTTTCCTAATTCATGGAATGGAATAGGCTGTTATATTAGTCGCACAGACCCAATTACAAGTACTCAAACTTTATCATATTATACTAACGGAACGCTTATAACAAATAGTAGTGGCACAAACCCTTTAAATATCAGTCAGCCGGTTATGAATGTAGGTTCAAATATAAATATAGCAAGTGACTCTCTTAATAATCCTGGTAAAAGTTTTAACGGTTGGCTATTCGAAATTATTATGTATAAAATAGCTCTTACGGCTAGAGATAGAAAGGTTATAGAAGGTTATTTAGCTTGGAGATACTGGAATAGTGCTTTAAACAACCCGTTACCAGGCGACCACCCTTATAAATCCCAATATCCCTATTATTATAGTCCCATGGAACAAACTCTAACACCGTTTTCCAATGTAAGAATTACAAATGTTACTAACTCTGGTTTCACTGTAAATTGGTCTGGTGCACTTGGCTCAGACGGTTCACCTCCAGATAGCGTATATTATCTAGTCAACGGTGTACAAGTCACTCCATCTACAGATAACGGATTATCAGGGCAAAATGCCACTTTTACCGGATTAAGTTCAGGTACAACCTATAGTTTGATTATTATTGCAACGGATGACCGCAACACTGTTTACTCAGGTGTATCATTCAGTCCATCCCAGTACAGTCTTCTGGAAAACTGGTACGACGCCGCCGACCCCCGCAATGGCTTACCTGTATCAGTAAATACAACAGTCTACACCTGGAACGATAAATCAGGTAACAATAATAATGCAACCCTTACGACAGGAAATATTAGTTTTAATCAAGGCTCAGGTGGAAATGGCAACCAAACCATCACCTTGCTCAACGACGGTCGCAATTATATGTGGTTCAATAATGCTTACTATGCAATCAATCAAATGACCTGGATGTATAATAGTGGCTACACAATTTTCTGTGTTGGTGATACAAATGGACAGTCATCTGGAAATGGTACCTTTTTAGGAAATAGTTCTGGTACATTTATGTGTTTAGGTTTCTATGGAGGACCTACTATAAGTGTAAATACAACAGGTGTAAATAATGGATTCAACAGCTTTAATCCAAGTAATAATCTTCTTCCCGTTGATAATACTAGTATATTACTTGTCTATTCATTTAATCCAAATACCCAATTTTTATATTTAAATGGCTCAACAGGTAATGGTGGAGGTATAAATGCAGTTGCTCAAAGTAATACCTCAGGAAGTCTAAATAATGCCGCGTTTAATACCATTGGTTTAACAAGCGCCAATGGATTCGGCGCGGGCAACTATAAGTTCAGAGAAATTATAGCCTATAAATCACAACTCAGTTCAAGCGACCAACAACAAGTAGAAGGCTACTTGGCCTGGAAATGGGGTATGCAAAACACAGATGTAGCCGGTAATTTATTTGGCGCCCAAACCTATTTATATTTACAAGGCGATTTTACCGACAGAGGTTTGAACCCCCAATCCATTATTTCAAATAGCACTTCTGGTTTTCAATACAATATTGCTGGAAGAAACGCCATCTATTTGACTGGCGGTAATCAAATATCATATCCTCTTATTTATTCACCTAAAATGACCATCTCATTCTGGTTTTATCTTACTAGTGATAATGGTTATATGTTTACCACAGCTGATACAAGTACTGGCATTCAAACCAATGGTCACGCTAATGGTTTATTATTCACAGCAAATAATAGCTATTTTAATGGACAAATAAATAGTTCAGTATCCAATACAGGTGGTAGTGGCGCCTGGAATAGTGTATCCAACTTCAAAAATACTTGGCATCATGTTGCCTGGTCATTAGACCAAACAACTGGCACATATAAAATATATGGTGATGGAGCTTTGGTAAATACCCAAACAGGAACAGGAGGTTTACAGTGCATGAATTATTTAGTCTTTGGCAGTCAAGCTGGTAATAACAGTGCAAGCTTTTATATACAGAATCTAGCTGTTCATAATACTGCTTTCACTGCCGGCCAAATTACCCAACTCTACAACTCGACTCAAAACGCCTTACCTGCCAATCACCCAAGTTTTTCAGCCCCTCCTTATGCTACTGCCAAAGTGACAACAACTCCATTTACATTAACTGCCAGTGCGTACACTAGTAGTGGTTTCACTATTAGCTGGACAGCGCCTACTGGTGTCACATCCTATAATTATAAAATCAATGGTGCCACTGTAACACCGACCACCGATAATGGTATATCTGGTCAAAACGTTATTTTTACAGGTTTAACAATAAATACACCTTATTCTGTCGTAGTAACTGCACTTATTGGTACGGCCAATACCATTGTAAGCAATGCATTAAGTGTCACGATTAGCCCTCCCACTGCCATAACGAACGTAGTTGCTTCAAATATAAATACTTCAGGCTTTCAAGTCAATTGGTCAGGAGCTACAGGTGCAACCAGTTACTTATATGAATTAAATGGTGTGAATGTAACAGGAACTAGTCAGGTACAATCAGACCAAGGTGTAGCAAGTAAATACGTCGTCTTCCAGAACCTTCAAGCAAATAACACCTACAATGTAGTTATAACAGCAGTCACTTCAGGTGGTTCCGTCACATCTGGTACCTATTTTAGCCCTTCATCTATAGGCTCATCAAACCTTATTTTAAGAAGTTGGTATGATGGTACCGACCCTGTTCCAGGTACTATTGTTAACACAGGAAGCACTGTACCCACATGGTATGATAAATCTGTGTATAAAAATAACGCAATAGCAATCACGGGTTCTGTATTATTACAAAATGACGGTGCAAATTTTTTGAACTTTTACACAAACAGCGGAGCCTACCAATTTAATGTAACCAGTTGGATGTATAACCAACCATTTGTAATGTTCGTAGTAGGTACAACCGTAAATCCAGGCAATAACGCTATTCATCAAGGTTCTGGCGGAAACGGATTCTTAATAGGATATGGTAGTGGTGGAGGCTCTAATACAAACTGTTCTTTACAATATGCGGGAACTAGTAATAATCCCGCATATATTGATTATGGTATCTTTGTTGCTGGTGGTAACTCCAGTTTCAACGCTATCTGGACATATAACGTACCTAATATATGGACCTGTGTAATGAACGGTGGTTACACGTCCACCTATCAAAGTGGAGTTCTATCACAGGCGGCAACAAATCAGAATAACTATTTACAAGCCGGTGCAGCATGCTATTTAGGTACTAGTAACTATGGCAGTGGAAATGGTGTCTTAAATGGTACGATGAGAGAAGTTATTATTTACCAAGGTACACTAACAACACAACAGCAACAGGACGTAGAAGGTTACTTGGCCTGGAAATATAACTCACACACTCCCTATTCCTTATACGGACCCCAACAATCCTTCCTTTTCCAACAAGATTCTACCAATAGAGGTTCAATTCCTATTTCAATTACTACCAATAGTTTAAGTTATACTTCTTACCAAGGTAAAACTGCTCTTTATTTTAATAGTGGCAGTACTTACATAGTCATACCCTTTGCCTCATATATACCAGGTCCCTTTACTATATGTTATTGGGCTAATGTAACAGTCGGCGGAACAAATTGTGTATGGGCCTTGAACCAGAATTCAAACCCTACTTCAGTAGGTGCTACATCAATGCTATTTACAACACAGAGTAATACAAATTTTGGATTACAAGGACAAAGTGTTGGAAGCCTTACATTTCCACTTGGAAGTTCTATTCAAACAATTAATCAATGGTATCACTATGCCTTTGCTGTTAACGTAAGTACTAATACATTAAATTTTTATATGAATGGCGTCTTAACTGCCTATCAAACCGGAACTATGGGTGCTATGACAAGCGCTAATGCTTCCTACTTAGTATTTGGAGCCAACAATTATACACAATTTGGAGGTTATTTACAAAATCTACAGATTTACAATAGTGTTCTAACACAGTCACAAATAATAAACATATGTAACGCAACCGGTCAAGCTCTACCACAAAGCCATAGTCGCTTTAGCGCACCACCAGGTTCATCCTACTTAGTCACAACTACAAGTGGTTTACAACCGAATTCACTAGCCAATACACTAACTAGTACAACCATTACTATAACCTGGTCTGGCGGTACAGGCGCCGTAGCCTATATCTACTACTTGAACGGTGTAGTTACCACTAACGTAACAGATAACGGAGTCCTTGGAAATACAGCGACCTATACAGGTCTTACACCGAATACCACCTATCTTGTAACCTTGACAGCCGTAAATCAATATGGCGCTCAGCAAGCATGCGCAACTAGTTTATCGGCAACTACCACCATGCTTCCAATTACCAACATGACTCGGTCAGCAACAAGTAGCACTGGATTCACCTTGACCTGGCAAGGAGCCACAGGAGCCACTAGCTACGCTTACATCGTCAATGGTACAACAGTAACATCTTCCACTTCACCCATTTCCGTCACTGATAACGGTGTAGCCAGTAAAACCGCCATCTTTACCGGTATGTCAGGTGCGACCAAATATCAGATTAACGTTATTGCCTCCAACAGTTCCGGTTCAGTCGGTTATGGAACAAGTTCAGGAGTGGTCGTCTGGTATGATGGTAGTGACCCATCATGGCCTGCCGCGGTACCCAGTGACCAGGCCACTGTTGCTGTGTTCAAAGATAAATCAGGACAGGGCTATAATTCAACATCAACAACAGGAACACCTAAATACACATCAAGCAATCAATCAATATATTTTAATGGCTCAAGTTACTACGTAATACCAGAACGTATTCCTGATAACAATAATCCAATCACTATTTTTATCGTTGGAATTTTCAGTTATAAAGGAAATTATAACCCGTTGATTCAGTTTGGTTCCAATGGTAGTGGCGGTACAATCGAATACGGTGGACAGCCTCAAGGTAGTTTAACCAATACATCATTATACACTGGTTCTTATGGTGCTGCATCGGTTACTGCTTCTACAAGTATAGCAAACGGTACAAGATTTTTAACAACATCTACAAGTGCAGGGGGTATATCATTGTATGCTAACGGTTCTATTGTTGCCTCAACAACCAATACTTATTCGAGTAGAGTAGGTTATACCAACAAGATTGGTAAGGCCGACTCTGAGACCCCATTGATTGGTTACATATCCGAATTGATTGTATTTAATGCAAGTTTATTATCTACCGACCGTCAAAGAATCGAAGGATATTTGGCATGGAAGTGGGGGTTACAAACAAGTTTACCATCATCACACCCTTTTTACTCAGCCTCTCCAGGTATTGTCGGTCCCTTATTTACTGGTACAACCAGCTAAAATACCAAGGATATTTTATATTTACTATAATATATACCGTCAAATACTTAAATTAAGAACACCCTTTAGTGTGTTCTTAAGTTAAGTGTTCGCTATGAGACATTAAACAATAATAACAAATAATTAACGCGATGCCTTGTATTTGGCCCCGCTACGCTTGCGTGTCTTACGTTTTCCTCCAATTGCTCCCATTGCTCCCATTGCTCCCATTGCCCCCATTTCAACTCCAAAGTACTCATACTTCGGATAGGCAACTTCATCGTAACCATGCTTCTCCATGACCTTAATAACCAAGTCTTTACTTACTGTAAAATCATCACTAGCCAGTCGCGAACTTTCATTTATCAATTCATGGGCCACACTCATCGCAATATATTCATTTAGATTCATCCGTGTTTTCATTTCATTACCCTCATTTTCAGATACTACTGTGACAGGCTTGCTTGTAAATACCATCAAGGTCTCATCCAATATATTAAATATATCGTCTAGACTGTATTTTTTTTCGTCCATTCTAATTAGGCTATATATTATTTCTACCCCAATAATATTTCGTTGAAATATTATTTCGGGAAATTCTAGAATCAAATTGAATAGACCTGTCACGTCCAATATTTGATATAAATTTAGGTATTTCATAAATGAAGAATATCGTATTTTTAGGGTTTATTATTGCTGTAACAGCACAATCACCGTCATCATCAGCTTCATCGTCGCCATCCACTTCTTATTCAGTGTCATCCTCATCTACGATTTCTGTAACCACAACACCAAGTCAGTGCCCCACACAGTCTTTGACACCATCTTCAACAATCTCTGTTTCGTCGTCGCCCAGCCTATCTGTGTCTCCAACTCCAAGCCTATCCTACTCTGTAACTCAATTCCCTTCGGTTCCTGCTACCTTAACCCAGTCACTTTCAGTAACGCCATCAGCCACTGTAAGCCAGACGCTAAGTTCAAGTCCGTCCCCCACTCTTACATCGACCGAATGCGGTTCAGTAACTGTAAGCCAGACGCTAAGTTCTACGATGTCACCTACTCTTACATCGACCGAATGCGGTTCAGTAACTGTAAGCCAGACATCAAGCTCTAGTTATTCGGTTTCTCTTACTTCATCAACAACCCCATCCCTGTCCTTCTCAATGACCCAGCCACCATCTAGTCAGGCCACTTTAACGCAGTCACTCAGCACCACATCATCGACAAGTAACACGCCTTCAGTAAGCCCAACAGCATCCTATACTGTCTCTTCATCAACGACGCAATCAATCAGTATGTCTCCATCGGTAACTCAGGCACCATCTAGCCAGTCAACGTTGACACAGTCACTCACAACAACCGCTTCAAATAGCCAGACATATACGTCCAGCCATACATCAACAATCTCAGTTTCAACAACAACCACACCATCATCGAGCTTCTGCGCCTCAGTAACCCAGGCTCCATCAAGTCAGTCAACGTTAACGCAATCACTGTCAACGACACCGTCGTCAACATTCTGTGCCTCAGTAACCCAGGCACCCTCAAGTCTATCCACATCAACACAGTCCCTGACTACAACCATCAGTCCGTCTAATTCTGTCAGTTCATCAACTACACAATCACTTTCACAGACGTCATCTATTTCAGTGACGATGTCAGTGACAGTGTCGCCGTTTGTAACAGTCAGGCCATCCAATGTAACCTCATTTAGCCCACAGGCGTCACCCTCCACAAACCCCGTCGTCAGTCCACTAGCAAGTCCTTCTACGTATGCCTCCGCAAGCGCTCAGCCTACAGCTTCAGCAAGTCAAACTCCTGTGGCTTGTCCCGTCTGTCAACCACTGCTCAGTCAGTCAAACATGTACACCTATTCTCAGGTTGTACAATCTGCTGTTCTTAGTATATTACTATCATTCGCTGTTTCAGCTGTACTTGCCTACATCGCCATTGCCAAGAACTGTTATAATAAGTGCCCTAGATTCTTGGGTCGCTATCCCTGCCCCTACTGCGACACAATGATTCACACAACCACTATGAAGACCCATCTGGGCTCTTGTGAAAAGCACGTGGAGCTGTACAGTAAAAATCCCCCGACACCAGCTCTTGCTATTAAGGAACCAGTAGCAGAAGCCTATACTAGTGTTGTAACATTTTAAGACAACGTCCAATAATCTTTTACCATGTCAAATACTTAAGTTAAGAACACACTAAAGGGTGTTCTTAACTTAAGTATTTGACGGTATCAAAAAAACACAGTCAAATACCACCTAAAGACCATTCGTCTTAATAAGATTGGTGAAAACCCTATCCGATACCTTGGCAGAGTGGTTAATGCGGTGGATTACTAACCCACTTCCTTTTGGAGCGAAGGTTCGAATCCTTCAGGTGTCGTTCTTATTTTATCGAATAAACATTTTATTTGATAAAATAGTGGCAAATAATGAACAGGTCTAATTATACAAATCATCGTCATTGCTAAACGATAGTGCGCGTGGCTTTTTGTAAAGAACCTCACGAAACCTGTCATCAGCCTGTACATGCGCCTTATCGTTCGAGCTAAACGTCGGTGCAGGTACCTTTTCGGACAGATGCTCACACAGCTTGGCAACAGCCTGTGCCTCCTCTTCAGAGCGCGTATTACCAAGCGACTTACAAAGAATAGGCTCATCCAATCCTGGTGACTTAGAATAAGACACAGACTCCCATATTAGCTCATTCTGCTTTAGTGGAATAGGCGTCCTACGCAAGTCCGACTTCAGGTCACTGACCACAACGAAGAGTTCGTGAAGCTTGTCAACAGACAGTGTAGCCAAAATAGTTCTTGCATCGTGAAGCATACCGTCACAAAGCTTGGCGTAGTTCTGTGCAAAGCGCATATCTGCATCACCAAACTTAGTGAGAAATATTACCATGTCGTTGCCACGAAGAGGTGTATCCGTAAGAGGCTTCGTCATGTCCTCATGCGTAAGCCCGCGAAAGATGAGCTTACCGACACGCGATGTAGAAAGTCCAAGAGCTGCCCGTGCTTTCTTGTCAAGGTCACCGACATTCTCATTTGCAAGGTCAACAGCAACAGGAACGCCTGGGTTTGCTGTTGACGCCGTAGAAACCATCACATCTACAATATGCGCCGGCTTAGACCCAAGTACATGGAAGATATGCTTATCCAGGCGTGCCACCAAATCATGATTTCCGCTGTCCAAAATAGCCTTTCGATACGTAAGTAGCTCCAGGTCCATAGCACCAACACCGTCACTCATAGATGCATTAATGCGTCCATCAAGCCCGTTCAGCTCACCCTTGGACGCCCCCTCCTTCTTTCGGTCGTTGCGGTACTTGATTAGGATGTCCATTTTACCTTATACAGTATTATAATAGTACAAATCAATTTTTCGATTCTGCCGTCAAATACTTAACTTCTTTATGATACGTTATATTGTTATGGTTTAATGTATCCCGCCAACAGTAACTCATTTTCACTGTAACCTCCTTTTAGCATTTCTTTATACTCATAACCTGCCTTAAACAAAATCTCTGCTGGAACACCGACGCGATATAGTTCAAAAATTCCGCTGTCTATTTCGGGAGTTAAATAATGAAATTCACGGGACCAATTACGATTCAAAACACCATTATTCCATTTATGAACATTGATGGGATTGCCAACAATAGTGTGGCTTTTCGGTAAGAGACGCTGAGCCCCTAATAAGAGACTCACTCTTTAAAGTAATGGGCACAGGTAAAGATTTGGTGATGTTAGACATTGCGGTGTTAGACATTGCGGTGTTAGACATTGCACTGTTATAAATAATAATTATATTTTTAATTATAACAACAAAAACATAGTGCCTTTAAAGAGTAGTGCGATAGTTTGTTCCCAAAATAAAATAATTGACAATGGATGTCTCAGTGTTACTGGATGAGTTGATGGTCAATGTAGGAGCCTGGCTTGAGCCACCAATAGAATAAGAAAGG
>Ga0136644_10001341_pt1 | contig 19670 bp, 15 predicted proteins | sample C_130820_EF_Meta_FD_94780 | JGI IMG/M metagenome (GOLD analysis project Ga0136644, IMG submission 94780) | Freshwater microbial communities from Lake Croche, Canada to study carbon cycling - C_130820_EF_MetaG (v2) (version 2) | ecosystem: Environmental > Aquatic > Freshwater > Lake | place... | reverse complement strand
TCGGAACGGTGGGGCCGCTGCGGGTGGGGCGGACTGTGCGGCCCCGACGGTGACGGGCGTGCGGGTGGTGCCACCGGTTCCGATCGTGCCCACGGTGCGGATTCCTCCCTGACGATGGAATGCAGGGATCGGTGGGCCGTCCGGGAGAACGTGCGATGCGTGCGACAATGTGGCGGAATGTGCGGGTGGTGCTGGCGGGGGGCGTCGTGCTCGCCGCGGCGGCGGGGGTGTCGCGGCTCGCCGGTGCGGCGGAGGGCCTCATCGCCATCGACGCCGAGTTGACCGCGGAGGCCTGGCAGGAGGCCGGCCTGTGCGGCCTGGCATCGCCGGTGCGGGCGCGGCCGGCCGCCTTCCGTCCCTATCCGGTCGTCATGGTGGCGGGGGAGACCGCCGTGGACGGCGTCGGCGCGGCCGACGCCGCCGCCGGTGTGGTCGCCGACGGTGCGGTCAGCGACGTCGCCGATGCCGCGGTCGTGTCGCCGGTGACCGGCACGGGGGGTGAAGCCGATCCCGACTGCGGGGCCGGCGGCATGGCGGGGGGCGGGCTCGGCGCCGCGGGCTTCACCGGCGGCCGCTTCTACCTCGCGGGCATCATCGGCGCGTCGTTCGGCACGCTGCAAAGCGGCGGCGTCAACACGGCCGGCGGCTTCACGAACGCCGGCAGCGCCTCCGACAGCCTGCTCACGGCGGGCGCCGCCGTGGGCACGGCGTGGGAGCGGGCCGACGGCCGCGTGCGGCTCGAGCTGGAGGGCCGCGGACGCGACGCGCTCGTGGGCACGACCGGCGGCAGCCCGCCGCCGCCCACGGTGACGTCGGTCCGCGCGGTCGACGGCTGGTCGGTGCTGACGAACGTGTGGCGCGACTGGTCGTTGGGCGACCGGCTGGGCGTCTATGGCGGCGGCGGCATCGGCGGCGGCGGCTACCGGCTCACGGTCAACGACGGCGCGGTCGGCGGCTACGGCCACGTCGGCGGCTTCGCCTGGCAGGTGGGCATGGGCGCCGTCTACGACCTCACGGAACGCGCCACGATCGACCTCGGCTACCGGTTCTTCGACACGCAGTCGACGCCGCTCGCGCTCGCAGGCGCCGGCGGGCCGGCGGGAACCTACCGGTCCAATTTCTACGCGAGCGAGCTCTTGCTCACCGTGCGGATCTACGAGCCCTTCCGCGACCCGCCGCGTCGCTGGATTCCAGCCTACTGATCGCGGGCGGGCCGCGGCGGAGCCTCCGGCGGCCCGCGGCCGCGGAGTAGCCGCGGAGGAGCTCGCGGGTTGGCCGGTGTCCCCTCCCCTGCCCCGGGCGCCGGAGCCGAAAGCGTGAAGCCGGCGGCCCGGTCTGCTAGATTTTCGCTCGAGCCCGGAGCCGGGCTCCCCGCGGCAGGGCGCAGCAACGCCATCAAGGAGCCGCGGGAGTGCTTTGATGGGAGGCCGTGCACGGGATGACCTGCATCCTGGGCCACGAGCATCCATCACGCGGTGACCGCGCCCGACGCGTGCACCGCGATTCCAAGGAGGACGTGAAAGTGACACTGTCGCGCATCGCCTGCACCGTGGCTCTCGCCGCTCTCGCCTTCGGGCCGTTCGCTTCCGCCGGCATCGCCGAGGCCGGGGGCCTGTGGCTGCCCGTCGGCTATCCCCTGATGCCGGCGCCCGTGGTCGTGGCCGCCCCGGTCGTGGTGCCCGCGCCGGTGCTCGTGTCGCGGGCGGTCGTCGTCGCCCGTCCGGTGGTGCCGGCGCCGGTGGTGGTCGCCCCCACGCCCCACCAGTACAAGCACGCCTATCGCTCCGCCCGGCGGGCGTCGCGATGGGGCTGGTGATCCGTCGCGGCCGCGGCCGCACCGTCTCCAGGGGGCCGCGGGCGGGCGGCGGCCGGCGCAGGGCCACCCGGTCGCGGGCCGCATCATGAGCTATCCGAAGATCGCGCAGTGCAAGGATGTGGATGCGTTCCGCGGCCGCCTCGCGGAGCTGGGGCTCGACCTGCCCGTCGATGATCGGATTCTCACCGCGGCCGAGGGCTCGCCGCTGGCGGCGCCGATCACGATCGGCGGCGTGGCGGTCGGCAACCGGCTGTGCATCCATCCGATGGAGGGCTGGGACGCCAATCCCGACGGCTCCCCCTCCGCGCACACGCTCCGCCGCTGGCGGCACTTCGGCCTGTCCGGCGCGAAGCTCATCTGGGGGGGCGAGGCGGCGGCGGTGCAGCCGGACGGCCGGGCCAATCCCCGGCAGACGCTCGCCACGCCGGAGAACGAGCCGGGCCTGCGGGCGCTGCTCGACGAGCTCCTCGCCGCGCACCGCGACCACGTCGGCTCCACCGACGACCTGCTCGTGGGCCTGCAGCTCACCCACTCGGGACGTTTCTCGCGGCCGCACGGCCCCCGGCTCGAGCCGCGGATCGCCTACCACCATCCGCTGCTCGACGCGAAGTTCGGCATCGATCCGGCCGACGCCGCGGTCGTCTGGACCGACGACGACCTCGAGCGGCTCGTCGACCGCTACGTCGCGGCCGCGGGCGTGGCCCGCGCGGCGGGCTTCCGCTTCGTGGACGTGAAGGCCTGTCACGGCTACCTGCTGCACGAGTTCCTCGGCGCCCGCGTGCGGCCGGGCCGGTTCGGCGGCGACTACGAGGGGCGCACGCGGCTGCTGCGCACGATCATCGGCCGCGTCCACGACGCCCATCCCGATCTCGCGGTGGTGGTGCGACTGAGCGCCTTCGACTGCGTGCCCTTCGTGACGGGCCGCGACGTCGGCCGGCCGATGGCCTTCGACGAATGGCTTCCCTACGACTACGGCTTCGGCGTCGACCGCGACCGCCCGCTGGAGATGGATCTCACGGAGACGCTCCGGCTGCTGGCCGACCTCGCGGCCTGGGGCGTGGCGGCGGCGAACATTTCGTGCGGCAGCCCCTACTACAATCCCCACATCCAGCGGCCGGCGATCTTTCCGCCGAGCGACGGCTACCTGCCGCCGGAGGATCCGCTCGTCGGGGTGGCCAGGCAGTGGCGGGCCACGCGGGAGTGTCGCCGGGCGGTGCCGGGCCTGCCGCTCGTCGGCTCGGGCTATTCCTACCTGCAGGACTTCCTGCCGCACGTCGCGCAGGCGGCGGTGCGGGGGGGCGACGTGGATCTCGTGGGCCTCGGGCGGATGGTGCTCTCCTATCCGGAGCTGCCCAAGGACTGCCTCGAGCGCGGGGCGCTTGTGCGTCGGAAGGTCTGCCGCACGTTCAGCGACTGCACGACCGCGCCCCGGCACGGCATCGTCTCGGGCTGCTACCCGCTCGACGACTACTACAAGGATCTGCCGGAGGCGGAGCGGGTGGCGGAGGCGAAGCGGGCGATGAGGTCGGTGGGCTGACCGGCCGGGGCCGCGCGATCCCGAAGGCGTCGCGTTCCGGTGCGCGCCCGGCCGTTCGCGGGCTCATGGCGTTGATGCGTCCTCCCGCCGGCTACGAACGGCCGGCCTCACCCGCCCGGCGGCGTGGCGTCGCCGCCATGAAGCGAATCACCAGGGAGAGCCCGAGCGCCCACGCCAGTGTGAGTGGCAGGTTGAACGTGTGCATGCGCGGGTTCGGATCCTGTATTTCGCGGACCAACGCAAGCGGATAGTCCATCGTCGGCAGCATGAGCACCAGCCCGAGAGCCAGATGCCAGAACCGCGACAGTTCGAGACGGCCGGTGTGAACCGTCGCCGCGACGGCCTGCGCCGCGATGCCAGCCAGCACGATGCCCACGAGCAGGACGAACGCGTTCATGGTGTTTCTTTCCGCTCCAGGGGCGACTGCATGCCGGGAAAGCTGATCGGCGGCGGATGATCGACCGCGGCTCTATGAAGCCGAGCCACCAGTCCCCTTCCCGTCCGAGCGGTGGATGGAGGCCGCGAGTTGAACGACAACGGCACCGGCGACCGACTCGACAGCGATCACCTTCGAGTCATGGAGTTCGATAGCCGCGTTCACCGCGCTTCCGCCACGCGCGTGAATTGGATGTCAGTCAAAGGAGCATCTCCGCCGGTATCCAATCCCTGGATGTTGTACCAAGTATCTCCAAGACGCTTGGAAACGAATGAGCCCGGTTTTCCTCGCTGGCCCTTTCGTGGGCCATGCGTTCCCTCGGGTTCGTCGTAGTGCATGACGGTGATGCCTTCAGCCTGTCTTTCGTCGAGTGTGACAACATGCCGATGAACCAGCGTGTCTCCGTCGTATGTCTCAAACGTCTCCCGATTCTTTTCAATCGTCTTCAACACCCGCAAGACCCTGCCTTGTTCCTGGAATCGCGATTCCCACGTGCCTTGAAGTGATTCGATTTCATCTGCATGGCACGCCGAAGGGGACGTGGCGAGCAAACCGAAGGCGAGCACAATGATCGTTCTGTTCTTCATCTGTTCGGGTTCCCTCCTCGTCCGACTGGCCGAGCCAGGCAGCGGCGGGGCGCTTGAGCGTGGACATTCAAAAAGCCTACTCGCCCCCGCCGTCTGCGCCAGCGTCTGGTTCGGCGCTTGGGACGCTATCTGGCCGTGGAAAAAGTCCCGGAGGACTTTTTCCACGGCCAGGTGGCAGACACGCGAGCGTCGCCTCCCGCCGGCCATCACCTGCGTTGTCCGCTGCGAGTCGGCGAGCAACTTGGGCCACCCGGCAGGTACGTGCCGGCCGCGGAAGTCAGTCAGGCTGTCGCCAACCGAAGCCTCCGCTTTCGAACGACTCCGATCAGGGGCTCGCGACCTCGGGCGATCCAGTTCGCTGGATTCTCTCGCGAGTCCGCTGCGTCGGTTGGTTCCACCTTCCGGACCTATCGACCCATGATCAGGTCGATTCCGGAGAAGATGCCCTCCATGTGTCTCTTCGGCACTTTCCCCGTTCGCTCGATCAACTGCCGCTTATCGACGGTTACGAGTTGCGACACATTGGCCACAGAATCGCGATCGAGCCCCGTGTGCTTTGCGGTCAACCGCACGTTGCCCGGGGCTATCGACCACCGGAGGTTGCTCGTGAGGACAACACAAACAACCGTGGCGATCTGGCTGCGGTTGAGCGGATCTGACTGAAGGACGATCACCGGCCGTCGATAGCCCGGTGCTGAACCGATTGGGTCAGCGAGGTCGGCCCACCAGACTTCGCCCTGCGCGATCACCATTCGGCACGCTGCACGGATTGCTGTGCAGCTGCAGCGACAAACGCATCCCCCTGTCCGCCAGCCTCGCGGACCGCCTCATCCATGAGTGCGGTAACTCGGTCATCGTCGTGACGAGCCACGAACTCGGCGAGTGCGCGAGCGTACAGTTTGCTCCGCGACGTATGGAGCCGCGATGCGAGCCGCTCAGCGTCCTCGAACACATCGTCAGGGATCGAGACAGCGGTTTTCATACCGAAAGTATGACCGCGAATAAGTGCCGCGTCAAGGCCGGTTGACCGGCTTGGATTTCCTGTACCAGGCGATATGAGGGTTTTGGAACAGGGTTGACCAAGGGAACCAGCGTGTGCGGCTGGAGCCGAGGCCTTGGCCGAGGCGCAAGCCGCACACGCGGCGGCGAACCCGGCCGGGGTCTGATAACCGAGAGAGCTGTGAGGCCTCCGGTGGTTGTAGTCGTCCTTCCAGGCAGCCGCGATCGCCCTGGCATCATGGAAGGTCGCGTGAGGCTCAAGCGTGCCTAGGAACGAATCCAGGGTCTCGAGCATGAGGTCACTCGTGCGGATAACGTCTGGCATCAGCGGCGAGCGCAACGAGTCCGCTTCATGCCGGGGGTTAGCAGGCTGTGGATAAACAGCCTGCTCGGTCGCAGGGATGCGATCGCGGGAGCGCAGCTCCCGTGAAAACCGCAGGTTTTCATGCCTGGAAAAAGTCCCGGAGGACTTTTTCCACGGCCAGCTAACGGGGAAGCTGATTAGCGGCGGATCATCGGCTCAGCCACACCGCTGGATCCTATCCGCCGTCTGATCCAGCGTCTGGTTCGGCTCGCCTCTGCCGGTGCTGCGTCGCTCCGGCGAACTCACCATTGCTCCGGGCCGGATACGCCCGCTTGAACCACGAGCTACTTCTTAGCTTCCCTTTTGGACGTGCGCTTCGGCGTCTTTCGTAGTGCCGGCACTTTGACAGGCGGCGTCAGCTCAGCACCGATCGCGTCAATCATTTTCCCGCGACGCATCAGCTGAACTCCCCGAATGTGGTCACCTCGCGGCCAATGTCTCTCGAATTCCCAGAGTTCATCACCTGGACCCATCTTGGCCTTGAGTCGCTCCCATTCAGGACATAAAAATCCGAAGGGTATGGGATCAGGACCAAAGCCCTCAAGCCGGACGGCGAAGGCCGCTTCAGCTTGCGCCACCGACAACTGCCGAGTTAGGGACTCGGGTCCGAGAAACAAATCCGCCATCCGAGTCTTCGGGCGGACCTTCTTTGGCATTGGAAGTCTCCTTAGCCGAACGGTCTGGCGTTAACCTGCGGGCGGCCGTCAGCGACCGACCGGCGGGTCCTACGCCTTGTTCGGTGGCGCTCTATCTGGCCCAACGAACACGGCCTTCTTCGACGTACCCGAATCCCTCAATCTTGCCGAATGCAGCACCGGGGCCGACAAAGCACTTGCATTTCCAGGTAATTGGGAAGACGCCGGCTGGAGTCGACGCGAGGAGTTCGTAGGCGGCGGTGCGGGCCGGCGACGTCGATCTCGTGCGGCTCGGGCGGATGGTGCTCTCCTATCCGGAGATGCCGCAGGACTGCCTCGTGTGCGGCACGCTCGCCCGCCGCAAGGTCTGCCGCACGTTCAGCGACTGCACGACCGCGCCGCGGCACGGCATCGTCTCGGGCTGCTACCCGCTCGACGCCTACTACAAGGACCTGCCCGAGGCCGAGCGGCTCGACGAGACGAAGCGGGCGCTCAAGTCGGTGGGCTGACCGGCCGGGGCGGGCATGGCGGGCGCGAGGATCGCCCAGACGAGCGCGGCCATGCGGTCGTGGCCCTGCTGGGTGAGGTGCAGCGAATCGACGGTCGCGTCCGTGCCTTCGATGACGGAGAGCAGCACCCTCTTCGGGATCAGGGCCACGCCGTGTCGCGCCGCCAGCTTCCGCTGGATCCGGCCGAACCGTTCGTGGAGCGGCGGCAGCGGCAGCTCGAACATGACGATCTGGCGGCCCGGCCGGCGCAGCGCCTCGAGCAGCGCGTCGAGGGCGGTCTCGAACGCAGCCGGGGTGGTTTTCCCCAGCATGTCGTTGCCGCCGATCTCCACGAGCACGACCGGGGCGTCGACGGGGTTCTCCCGCAGTCGCGTGGCGGCACTGGCGGCGGTGGCCCCCATCCGCGAGAGATCCTGCACGTCGACTCGATGACGATCGCGGAGGATCGCGGGCCATTTCGTGGTGGCGTCGTCGGCTCCGTAGCCCGCGGTGATGGAATCGCCGATGATCGCCACCCGCCGCGCGGCACTCGGCCGGAGCGCCGGCATGACGTGGGAGGGGGCTTCGAGCAGGCCCACCGCCACGAGCGCGGAAACGCCGGCTGCGGTCGCCAGGGCGGATCGCCTGCCGAACGACCGGGCGAAGCGGCCGAGGGCGAGCGCGACGAGCAGGAGAGCGTAGGCCCACGCGGGCAGCGCCGTCGCGGAGAAGCCGATCGCGATCAGGCCGCCCGACAGGAACCAGGTGGCGGCCCGTTGCCGGCGGGGGGCGTTGCTCGTCTGCAGCAGCACGGCGACGACGAGGAGGGCGACGCCGGCGAAAAACGCGTCGCCGCTCGCGATGTGGAAGACCAGCCTGTTCATGGCCGTTCTCGCGTTGGTGGAGCGAACCCCGCGTCTCGGTCGCCGCAAGGGCTTCGACCTTCATACCGCCTGGATCAGGATTTCCAATGCAGGCCACCTCCGCCCGGCCCAGTGGCCGTCCACGAACGGAATCTGTAGAGAAAGCCCCCCGGGGCCGCCGCCTGGTTCCCCCGCCGAATGAGGTTCCGCCTTCGCCCGGCCGCGATTCATAATGCCGGGCTCCGCCGGTCGCGGCGGGAGAAAACGCAGGAGGATTCGCATGGCAGTGCAGTCGGGCGTGAGCTTCTGGACACGGTTCTTCCGGGCCGTCGCCCGGCCGTTCATCCACCTCCGCTACCGCGTCACGATCGACGGGCTCGAGGCGGCCAAGCAGGTCCGCGGCCCCGTGCTCGTGCTCCCCAACCACCCGGCCTACGCCGATCCGCCGATCGTCCTCTCCCACCTCGACCTGCCGGTGCCGCTGCGGCCGCTCGTGTTCGCGGGGATGTACCGGCTCCTGCCGCTGCGGCCGATGATGGCGATCGTCGACGCCTTCGAGGTGCCCGACCTCTCCGCACAGAGCCGCGAGGCGGCGGCACGGACAAAGCAGCTCGTCGACTCGGTCATCGACCGCGTGCAGCAGGGGGACAGCTTCCTCATCTATCCCTCCGGCCGCCTCCAGCGGGGCAGCCGCGAGGTGGTGGGATCCGCCCGCGCCGTGTTCGAGATCGTCTCCCGCTGCCCCGAGGCGACGGTGATCCTCGTCCGCACCCGCGGCCTGTGGGGGAGCATGTTCAGCTGCGCCCGCGACGGGAAGCCGCCGAACCTCGTCGGCGCGGCCGTCCGGGCTGCCGGCTGGCTCGCCGCCGGGCTGCTCTTCTTCCTGCCGCGCCGGCCGGTGCATCTCCACCTCGAAGTGGTGCCGCGCGACCGCCTCCCGCTCGGATCCCGCGAGGAGTTCAACGCCTTCCTCGAGCGCTGGTACAACCCCGACGGCGACCAGCAGCCCGTGTTCGTCCGCTACAACCCGCTCTTCGGCCCCACGTCCGGCCACTACCCCGTGCCCGTCGCCGCCGTGACGGTCGACCCCGCGACGCTCAACCCCAAGACCATCCGCCTCGTCAACGAGCTGCTCGCCGCGCACATGAAGCGGGAGCTGTCACCGGACGAGCTCCGGGCCGACACGCGGTTCGACGCGATCGGGCTCGACAGCCTCGACCGCATGGATCTCGCGCTCAAGATCGAGCAGCAATTCGGCTTCCAGAGCGAGCAGGTGGTCGACACGCTCGGCCATCTCTGGGCGCTCGCCGACGGCCGCCTCGCCGACAGCCAGCCCCACGCCGTCGAGGCCGATTCCCCCGGCGCGCCGCCGGCCGCCACGGCGCCCCCCGCCTGGTTCGCGTCGGGCCGCGGCACCGCCCCCCGCGGGGTCGCGCCGGGCCTGCTCGCCGACACGATCGCCGAGGCGTTCGTGCGCCGCGTGATGGCGCAGCCCGGCGACACGGCCGTGGCCGACGCCGTCTCGGGAGCGCTCTCGGGCCGACGGCTGCTCGTGGCCGCGACGCTCATGGCCCGCCGGTTCGCCGCCTACCCGGAGACCCACGTGGGCGTGATGCTGCCGGCGAGCGTCGCCGCCGACATCGTCTTCTTCGGGCTGCACATGGCGGGCAAGGTGCCCGTGATGATGAACTGGACGACCGGTCCGGCGAACCTCGCCCACGGCATCCGCGTCACCGACACCCGCCGCATCCTCACGTCGCGGAAGCTCGTCGACCGGCTGGGCATCGAGGTGGCCGGGGCCGACTACGTCTACCTCGAGGAGCTCAAGCGGGGCATCGGCAAGGCCGAGGCGGCGGGCACGATGCTCGCGGCGCGGCTCGCCCCGGGCCGGTTCCTCCGCGGCCTGCCCCGGCAGCGGCCCGGCGACCCGGCGGTGTTTCTCTTCACCTCCGGGTCGGAAAGCGCGCCCAAGACCGTGCCGCTGACGCACGAGAACCTGCTCACGAACGTCGCCGACAGTCTGGCCGTGCTGCGGCCCGACGCCACCGACTCGCTGCTCGGCTTCCTGCCCCCCTTCCACTCCTTCGGCCTCACCGGCAACGTGGTGCTGCCCCACCTCGCCGGCATCCGCTCGGTGCGGCACGCCGATCCCACCGACGCCCGCGGGCTCGTCCGCATCGCCGAGGCCTACCGGCCGACGATGCTCTTCACCACGCCCACGTTCCTCGGCTACATGCTCGCCGCCTGCCGCGGCACGGAGCTGCGGAGCCTGCGGAAGATCATCACCGGCGCCGAGAAGTGCCCGGAGGCCACGTTCACACTCTGCCGCGAGCGGGCGCCGGAGGCGACGATCCTCGAGGGCTACGGCATCACGGAATGCTCGCCCGTCGTGGCCGCCAACCGGCTCGACCGCGTGAAGCCGGGCAGCATCGGCGCGCCCGTGGCGAGCGTCGAGGCGATCATCGTCCATCCCGAGACGCACGAGCCCCTGCCGGTCGGCGAAACGGGCATGCTGCTCGTCCGCGGGCCGTCGGTGTTCGGCGGCTACCACCGCCACGACGGCCCCTCCCCGTTCGTCGAGGCGGCCGGCCGCACGTGGTATCGCACCGGCGACCTCGTCGCCGCCGACGACGAGGGCTATCTCTCCTTCCGCGGCCGGCTCAAGCGGTTTCTCAAGGCGGGGGGCGAGATGATCTCGCTGCCGGCGATCGAGGAGCCCTTCCAGCGGCGCTACCCGCCCGACGAGGAGGGGCCGAAGGTGGCGGTCGAGGGGATCGAGACGCCCGACGGCCGCCATGTCGTGCTCTTCACGACGTTCGATCTCCCGCTCCGCGAGGCGGCGGAGATCCTCCTCGCCGACGGCCTCCGCGGCGTGATGCGGCTCGACGAGGTCCGCCGGATCGAGCGGATTCCCGTGCTCGGGACGGGCAAGACCGACTACACCACGCTCCGCCGGATGCTTGCGCCGGAGTCATGAGCCCCATGCCCGCGGCGGCGGGAACGCCCCGTATATACTCGGCGAGCGATGCGTGCCGGCCGGCCGCGAACGCCGCCCGGCCGCGGTTTTTCCGGTGAGGATCGCCGGCATGCGGGGCCGGCGTGCGGCCGGGATCGCGTCGCTGCGATGCCTGCCTTCGCGCAGCCTCGATGGTGTGGATCTGGCCTCTGCAACCAGGGCCCGTGCGGCCCGGACCCGCTTAGAACGCCGCTCGCCCTCAGGCTTCGGTCGCATGAAAGCACGCATCGCCGCCATCGACGGGCTGAGGGGGCTCGCGATCCTGCTCGTCGTCGGCTTCCACTACTTCTCCGGCCACCTCGCCGGGCATGGCGACGCGGCCTCGGCGGTGCAGTCGGCCTACGGCGGATTCCCGCTGTTCCGCTACGGCTACCTCGGGGTGATGCTCTTCTTCGGCATCTCCGGGTTCGTGATCTCGCAGTCGCTGCACGGCTCCACGGGGCTCTGGTCGTTCGCCGTGCGCCGCTTCGCCCGGCTCTGGCCCACGATGCTGCTCTGCTGCTCCGCGACGTTCCTCGTCTGCCTGGCGTCCCCCGGACCGGCGAAGGATCCGCTCGATTTTCTGCCGTCGCTGACGTTCATCGATCCGCAGATCTACAACCAACTGCTGCGCTCGGATCGATTCCACTGGATGGACGACGTCTACTGGAGCCTCTTCACGGAGGTGCGGTTCTACGCGATCGCGGCCGTCCTCTATTTCGCCGCCCCCCGGTGGTTCTTCCGCAACATGCTGCTCTTCTCCTGCCTGGTGGGGCTGGTCTTTCCGATCGCCGTCGCGACCGACGCGGCCCGGCTGCGGGCGCCGCTCAACATGTTCTGCATCGCGAGCCACCTGCCCTGGTTCACTCTCGGCATCGGCACCTTCTACGCCCACGCGGGGCAGCTCCGGCGGGCGGCGCTGTTGTGCGGCACGAGCCTGGCGTTCATCGTCGTCGGCGGGCTGGCCTATCTGCGGCATCCGGTGCTGCCAGGCTACGACGCCACCGCGTGCGGGGTGGGGATCGCGGCCGGGTTCGTCGTGCTCGCCCTCCTGCTCGCGGCCGGGCGGCCGGGCCGCGTCGCCGACGTGCTGGGGGGCCGCGTGCTCAGCACGATCGGCGTCGCCTCCTACAGCCTCTACCTCCTGCACGCGGAGATCGGCAGCAGGCTGATCGCATGGATCGGCAACCCGCTCGGCCTCTCGGCCGCCGGGTGCGGCATCTACCCGGTGGCCGTCACGGTGGCGTTCATCCTCTGCTCGCAGGTGATCTACCGCACCTGGGAAACGCCGCTCAATCGGCTGATCGTCGGCCGCCTGCTCGGGCCCCGCGTCCGGACGCCGGGCTGACCCTGCCGGCAGCCGGGCCGCGATCGGGCCTTGGCCGCGTTCAGGCGGAGGGCCGCCGTTTGCGGGCCGCGTCGGGGCGGGGATATCCTCCCTGGGCGGCCGCGGGCGCGACGGTCGCGGCGGCATCTCCGCCCCCCTCCCCTTCCCTCGTCCTCTGTCCCCTGCGAGTCCCCCGATGATCGGTGAAGCCTCTCGGCGGCGGTTCCTCGAAGCGGCCACGGCGGTCGGTGGGCTGGCGGTGTCGGGCGGGCAGCCGCGGGCCGCCGGCCGCGACGGCCGGCCCACCATCGCCTGCATCGGCATGGGGGGCCAGATGATGAACTACCTGGTCAAGGAGCTGGCCAAGGTGGACCAGGAGATCGTCGCGGTCTGCGACGTCGACCGCGGCCGGCTCGCCGCCGCGAAGGCCACCGAGAAGCTGGCGGCGGCCCGGCCCTACACCGACTACCGCGAGCTGCTCGACCGGGAGCCGGACGTGAACGCCGTCGTCATCGGCACGCCCGACCACTGGCACGTGCCGATCGCCATCGCCGCGCTCGAGTCCGGCCGCCACGTCTACTGCGAGAAGCCGCTCGCGCACTCGGTGGCCGAGTGCCACGCGCTCGAGCGGGCGGCGCGGAGCCGGCCGCAGCTGGCCACGCAGACGGGCAACCAGGGCTGCTCCACGGAGGGCTTCCGCCGCAGCGTCGAGGTGATCCGCTCGGGCCTGCTCGGCCCGATCACCGAGGTGCACGTCTGGCATCCGGCCCACGGCTGGCCCAGCGGCGTCGACAGGCCCGACGGCGCCGATCCGGTGCCCGAGGGGCTCGACTGGGAGTTTTGGCTCGGCGGCGTGGCGGCCCGCCCCTACAAGCAGGGCATCTACCATCCTGGCCAGTGGCGCGGCTGGTACGACTTCGGCGGCGGATCGCTGGCCGACTTCTGCTGCCACGGCTTCCAGCTCGCCTACCGGGCGCTCGACCTCGACCCGCCGACCCGGGTCGAGGCCGCCGGGGAGGGGTTCGGCCACGAGACGTTCCCGAGGCGATGCACCGTGACGTTCGACTTCGCCGCCAAGGGGGAGCGCGGACCGGTGCGGATCGTCTTCCGCTCCGGCGAGAAGAACCTGCCTCCCGAGGAGGTGACGCGGGGTGTCACGAGCCCCACCGGCTGCATCGTCGTCGGCACCGACGGCTCGCTGTCCGCCGGGCTCTGGAACACCGACTGCCGCGTCCGCCTCGGCGCCGCGACCGAGTTCGGGGCCGCCGACCAGCCGGAGGTGGCGCGGATCCCGCGCACCGAGCCGCGGATCGACACGGCGGGCCTCGCCTGGGACGCGTCGAAGGCCGCCCGCGGCGAGCGGCCGCGCTGGAGCAAGGTGGACAACTCGCACATGTTCGAATGGGTGCGGGCCTGCGCCGGCGAGGGCCGCGCCTACTCCCCCTTCGAGATCGGCGCCCGGATCACGGAGGTCGGCATGATCGGACTCGTGGCGCTGCGGCTCGGGCGGCCGGTCGAGTGGGATGCCGCGGGCCGGCGGGCCGTGGGACTCCCGGAGGCCGCCCCGCTCATCGATCCCGCGCCCGCGACGACGAGGTTTTTCCGTCCGGCGTGAGCCGCGCGGCCCGGAGGCGGCCACGGCCGTTTCGTCATCCGTCCTTCCGTTCCCGGTTCACCGCCTCCACCACCCGTCCGGTGTGTCGGTCGTCCCTGTCACTTCCCCTCGGAGCCCGTTCCATGACCACGCATCCCGTCACCCCGGCCCCGCGATCCTCGTGCCGGCGGGCCGCCGCCCGGCTCGTCGCACTCCTCCTCGCCGTTGTCGGCGCGGTGCTGGCCCCCGGGGCCGCGGCCCAGGAGCCCGGCTGGGAGAGCCTCTTCGACGGCAAGACGCTCGCCGGCTGGCACGTGAGCGCGAAGACGGGGCACAGCCGCACCAGCGGCAACACCTCGGGGGGCAAGTGGGTGGTGGAGGACGAGGCGGTGGTCGGCTCCCAGGACGTGCCCGGCAACGGCGGCATCGTCCTCACCGATCGCGAGTTCGGCGACTTCGAGGTGGTCGTCGAGATGCGGAACGACTTCGGCCCCGACAGCGGGCTCTTCCTCCGCAGCACGGAGGACGGCAAGGCCTACCAGGCGATGATCGACTACCACGGCGGCGGCAACCTGATGGGCATCTACGGCGAGGGGCTCGGCGGCAAGCCCCACATCCGCAACTACAACTTCGAGGACGTGGTCACGAAGATCAATCTCAACAAGATCGGCGATCCGGCGGTGCCGTTCCCCGTGCTCCCCGACGCCTGGCCGTCGTTCTGGCGTCACGGGCAGTGGAACGAGCTGCGGGCCCGGATCGTCGGCGGCCAGACGCCCACGATCACGACCTGGATCAACGGCGTGAAGATCTCCGAGTGGACGGAGACCGAGGCCCGCCATCCCGCCCGCGGCCGCATCGCGCTGCAGGTGCACGGCGGCGGCTCGCCGCAGGACTACGCGGGCAAGTTCGTCCGCTACAAGGGTATGCGGGTGCGGGAGCTGGCGGGCGCGAAGTAGCCGCCGCCGGCCGCGGCCCGGCTGCCTCAGGGCTGCGGCGGCAGTCGGCCCGCGCCGGTCACCGCGGCAGCACGGCCCGCAGGGCGGGCTCGAAGATGTCGGCCTGCCGCATGAAGCCCAGGTCGTTGGCGTGGGAGGCGTCGGTGGCGCCCTCGGTGTCGTCGCCGTAGAGGTGGTCGCCCTCGAGGTAGGCGAGGCCGGTCACCCCCTCCTGCACGAGCGCCGCGTGCGCGGCCTTGAGGGCGGCGTGGTTGTCGTCGTGGAGGCGGTCGCGGGCGGGGAGGATCCAGGAGTTGGTGTTGCGCCGGTCCTCGACGAGCACGATCGGCACGTCGGGCCGGGCGGCGCGCAGCCGCTTCACGAGCGGGCCGCACTTCGCCGTCACGTCGGCCGGCCCCATGTTGGGCAGACAGTCGATCACGTAGACGGCCGGGTCGAGTTCCACGAGCAGGTCGCCCACGGCGGCGTCCATCTTGCCGTTGCCCGAGAAGCCGAGGTTGATCACCGGCCGGTCGAACCGGCGGCCGAGGATCGCCGTGTGCACCATGCCCGGCCGCGAGGCGCAGGCGCCGTGGGTGATCGACGTGCCGTAGAACACGATCGGCTTCGCCGTCCGCGGCGGCAGCCCCGCGAACTCGGCGCCGGCGGGCACGCCGATCTCGAGCGCCTCGACGCCGTTGTAGAGCGGCAGGTAGGCCGCGTATTCCCGCATGCCAGGTCGCAGCCCCGCGATCACGACCTGCTCCACCCGCTGCTCGGCGGGCTTCGTCACCATCACCCAGCGCCATGCGCCCGCGTCGTCGCGGGCGTAGAGGTCGAGGCCGCTGACGCCGGTGGCCGGCATGTGGGGCATGCCGATCTGCTTTTTCGAGAGCGTGTAGCGGGCGTAGATCTCCCGGGCGTCGGTGCGAAACCGGGCCACCATGCCGGCGCTGTCGCGGCTCAGGTTCCAGACGGCGTCGGTGACCTTGCCTTCCGCCTTCGCCGGCAGCCGATCGAACCACCGCTTCCGCTCGTCGTCGCCCCATCCCCTGCCCTCCACGCCCCACGCGGTCACGTCGTGCCAGACGGCGTCGGCGGGGATCGCAGGCGCGGGCTGGGCTGCCGGTGCGGCGGCCTTCGCGGCCGGGGCGGCGACGGGCGGGCTGGCTGGCGCCGAAGCCGGCGCGGTGACGGGCGCCGCGGCGGGGGCTGCCGCCTGCGCCAGGCAGCAGGTCGCGGGGGACAGCGCGAGCAAAACCACGGCGGACACGAGGCACACGGTCCTGGGCATGGCGGGCTCCTGGCAGAAGCGTGTGGAAGCGGGGCGGGCCGACGGGCCGCTATGATACCGGCCTGAAAGGGGCGACCAACGATGCAGACGCGACGACTCGGCCACTCCGACCTCGAGATCACGCCGCTGGGCTTCGGCGCCTGGGCGATCGGCGGCGGCGACTGGGCCTTCGCCTGGGGCAGCCAGGATGACGGCGACAGCATCGCGGCGATCCGCGAGGCGCTCGACCTCGGCATCAACTGGATCGACACGGCGCCGGTCTACGGCCTCGGCCACTCCGAAGCGGTGGTCGCGCGGGCCCTCGCGGGCGTGTCGCACAAGCCCCTCATCTTCACGAAGTGCGGCCGGATCTGGGACGAGCGGCGGCAGGTGGGCAAGCGGCTCGCGGCCGCGAGCATCCGCGCCGAGTGCGAGGCGAGCCTGCGCCGGCTGGCGGTCGAACGGATCGACCTCTACCAGATCCATTGGCCGGAGCCCGACGAGGATGTCGAGGAGGGCTGGACGGAGTGCGCGCGGCTCAAGGAGGAAGGGAAGGTCCGCTGGATCGGCGTCTCGAACTTCAACGTCGCCCAGCTCGAGCGGGCACAGTCGATCGCGCCGGTGACGTCGCTGCAGCCCCCCTATTCGCTGCTGCGCCGGGAGATCGAGCCGGAGATCCTCCCCTGGTGCCGGCGGCACGGCGTGGGCGTGCTCGCCTATTCGCCGATGGCCTCGGGGCTGCTCACCGGCGCGTGGACGAAGGAGCGGCACGCCGCCCTGCCGGAGGACGACTGGCGCAAGCACAAAAATCCGCTCTTTCAGGAGCCGCTCTTCGCGCGGCATCTCGCCTTCGTCGAGCGGCTGCGGGAGGTGGCGGCGGCCCACGGCACGAGCCCCGGCGCCGTGGCGCTCGCCTGGGTGCTCGCGAACCCCGCCGTGACGGCGGCGATCGTGGGGGCCCGGCGGCGCGGGCAGCTTGCCGATCTCGTGGCCGCCGCGGGGCTCGTGCTCTCCGCCGCCGACCGGGCGACGATCGCGGCGGGCCTGGCCGCCGGTGCGGCGTCCGCCTGAACGACGGTCGGAGACCAGCGCGGCCGGATCCGGTCAGAGCGATTCGAGGTAGGCGACGAGGTCGGCGAGCTCTTGCTCGTCGAGCGGCGGCAGGCCGCTCACGCGATCGGGCCCGTGGCGGCCGGTGAGCACGGCGCGGAGCGACTTCTCCCGGCCGTCGTGCATGAAGAGCGTCTTGCGGGAGACGCCGGCGAGCACGGGCGGATTGAAGCCGTCGTAACGGTCGCCCACGCGGGAGAGCCCCACGTCGAGCACCTCGGCGCTCGTGAACAGCTCGCCCGTGTGGCAGCGGGCGCACGCCGCACGGTCGCTCGCGAAAATCGCCCGGCCGCGCTCGGCCGCGGCCGAGAGCCCGCCGTCGGGGCCGCGACGCGGGTTCGGGGGCACCGGCAGCGACGCGAGGTAGGCGGCCAGCGCGGCCACGTCCTCCGCCGTGGGGGCCGGCCCCTGCATCGTCTCGACGAGCGACCGGCGCACGGCCATGTCGAGATCCGTCTGCCAGCCGTGCCAGGTCCACGGGCCGGTCTCGGCGAGGCGGTAGAGCGGCAGCACGGTCTTGTAGGAGCCTGCCGAGCCGTCGTTGAGCGTGTCGAACGTCACCGCGTTGCCCCCGCCCTCGAAGTGGCAGGTGTGGCAGCTGTACCACTGCTCGAAGCTGCGGGCCGCGTCGAAGAAGATCGCTTCGCCGTGCCGCACGACGAGGTCTCCGGCCGCAGGGGGGCCGCCCGCACCGAGGGGGATCGTGGCCGCGAGCACGAATGTGTCGACGTCGATCTCCTGCACCGCGTCGAGGAGGTGGTTGGCGACGTAGAGCCGGCGGCCGTCGGCCGAGAGCCGCATGCCCAGCGGTCGCCCGCCGACGACGAGCCGGCCGAACCGCGCGGGATCGGCGGCGAGCGCCCCGTCCATGACCTCGCTCGCGCTCGCCTGCGTGAAGGGGAGCGCGTCGCCGTCGAACCGCAGCAGTTCGTGGGTGCCGCCGGCGGCCACGATCAGCCGTCGGCCGTCGCCCGCGATCGCCACGGCCGACACGTCCCCCGCCGCCCGGCCCGACACGTCGAGCGTGAGCCCGGTGAGCGGAGGGCCGGGTTCGGCGGCATCGCCGCCGTCGGGCCCGGCATCCGCGGGGGCCAGTCGCAGCCGCCCGAGCCGGCTGCCGGTCACCCAGCCGCGGCGGATGTTGCCCTTCGACGGGTTGCCGCCGCCGTCGTACGTCCAGGGAAAGGAGAGGGTGCGGCCGTCGGCCGCGAAGGCCGGCTGGCCCGGGTTGAGCCCCGGCAGACGGTGCCGCGACACGATGCCGAGCGGCGCCGTGGCGACGATCACGATCTCCGTCCTGCCGGCGCAGCTCACGGCGAGCGTCGTGCCGTCGGGGGAGATGGCGACGTGCCGGGGCACCGAGCCCACCTCGAGCGACGCGACGACGCGGCCGGCGGCGAGATCCACCGCCGCGAGCGTGCGGCCCATCGAGAGCGTCACGTAGGCGATCCGGCCGTCGGGATCGACCGCCACGCCGCGCGGCTCGAAGCCCAGGTGCACGCGGCCGGTCTCGACGAGCGCTCCTTTGGCACAGTCGAGCAGCACGAGGTCGCCCGATTCGGAGGCCGCGACGACGAGCCGCGTTTCACCGGCCGCCGCCACCGCCGTCGGCCGGCGGCCCACGGCACGTTCGTCGAGCAGCCGGCCGGTGGACCGCTCGACGAGCGACACCGTTCCCGCCGCCGCATTGGCCGTGACGAGCGCCCGCTCGCCGTCCACGAGCGCCACGTCGACGGGCGAGCGGAAGGCCGGCGCGGTGCCGCCGGCGTCGTCGGCACGGGGCAGACGGGCGGCCATCGCCACGGCGACGAGCGCCGCAAGCAGCGGCAGCGCCGGCGACCGGTATGCGGACGGGCGCCGGGCCGTCCGCGGGAACCACTCCCCTCGAACCCACGGCCCGCGGGATGCGTGCGGCGGGGAAATCGTCCGAGAGTGCATGTGCTCACCGTGCGGGGCGATCGAACACCCGCCGGGATGATACATCGCGCCGGGAACCGCCGTCGCCTGACGGGATGACGGCAGCGCAGCGGCCGCGTCCACCGGAGGTAGGCACGTCTCGAGAGATGTGCGGAGAGCTTTTCCAGCGGCCGCTACCGCGGCGTGCGCGTGCCGCCGCCGGCGGTGCCGACACCGGCCTCGGTGTCGGCGGCGAGCAGGTGCTCGAGGGTGGTCGACGGGCTCGCGTCGTCGGCCTGCGCCTCGCTCAACACCTCCCAGATCTCCCGGTCGCCGAGGGCGATCCCGGTCTGCCGCCGGATGGCCTGCACCAGCACGCGGTCCTCGCCGTAGTCGTAGTCCTCGTCGAGCCAGGCCCGGATGGCCCCCAGCGCGTCGAGCGACGCGAGCCTCGCGAACGAATCTTGTTCGAGCAGAGTGGTGTCCATCGTGATCTCCTTCTCCGGCGAACTACGTAACAGAAGGGCATGTGGTTTTGGTGACTCACGAAAATCTCATCTTTGCCCCGGGGCCGAGGGGCGGGTGCGCCTCGGGATCACCGCGGGCGGAATCGCAGCGGGCGGCGGCCGCGGGAAAGCGCCGCCGGGCGGAGCCGGCTGACGGGAAACGCCGCCGGGAAGCGGTCGCCCGTGTGGAAAAACTGCCATCCACCGGGGTTTCCCCCGCGGGGTACGATCCGGCCGGTGACGGTTCACTCCCTCCCCTGCGAGCCGCGCATGATCAAGCTTCCGCCCAAGCTCTTTGTGCTCGACACC
>Ga0136644_10001340_pt1 | contig 19679 bp, 21 predicted proteins | sample C_130820_EF_Meta_FD_94780 | JGI IMG/M metagenome (GOLD analysis project Ga0136644, IMG submission 94780) | Freshwater microbial communities from Lake Croche, Canada to study carbon cycling - C_130820_EF_MetaG (v2) (version 2) | ecosystem: Environmental > Aquatic > Freshwater > Lake | place... | reverse complement strand
TAAATGCATTGAATCCAAATGTTTAGAGGATAAGGGACCTAGTAAAAAGGTATTGATTGATAATACTATATGAAATATTCAAAAAATATATTTCATCTAGAGAAAACCGCAAATGATTCCATCATCTTGCTTAATATCTATTGGTAGATAAATGTATTTACAAGACAGATAGAGAAATCCACCTTTTTGTAGCCATTTGGCTACAAAAACACGGATAGCCCTTAAAAAAAGGATCCAAAGGATCCTCCCAACACACTATTTGCTGCAGCGGGACCCATCATGGACGCAAAATCGGACAACCCGGGACTGTTTGATGATCCGCGCATCATCTGGTCATATGTGCCGTTATTAGGCTTGGATACAGATGTGGGTGCAGGAGGAAACAACTCTGACTGCATCATAGGACTGTCTAAATAATCAGCTTGACTAGACACGTGTCCAGATCCAGAAGATCGAACACCCTTATTTGGGCGTTTTTTGTCATCACTAGGTCCATTCCATAGCTCTGATGCGCGATCCACCAAAATATTCACTTTGATACCCAATTTAGTCTGAATGCTCAAAACAATAACCAAAAATGCCAAGATAACATTGGTAAGAGCCAAGTTTTCGTATTTGAACCCGCTGTATGTAGGAACATATGTAATAATGCGATGGATGACAATAATACCGCAAAACATGACGATCAATTGAATGAAGATTTCGACTAAAAGCTCCAGCGTGGATTTTTCGACGTCGGCTTCGGGAACAAATCGCTGAATCAATTTATTTAGGACAACAATAGGAATAACGCCTAAAGTTGCATATTGAACAACATTTAGGATTTCTGCTTTTCCTTCTTCTGATGTGGAAAATACGTGGCTGAAAAATGATTTTCGATGTATATCTTTAGCTTCTTGTAATATTTCCATTGTTTAGAAAATCCTTGTATATACGTTTCCTTAGAAATTCTTGGCCAAAATTCATGGCCAAAATTCATGGCCAAAATTCTTCATCTATCTAACAATAATTGTTGCGTTAAGAATTGATTTAGAGATTTGCAATACTATAGTATATACTTTTGTAGGTGATTACAATGAGTAATAACGCTGCTATTCGTCGTCGTGCTGGTACTGCTACCCCTAATCCTGTCGGACAAGTGCAGAGAAATTTCCAATCCAACATGGTATCAAATGATCCTCGCGGACCTGTCCAACAAGCTCCTAGCGTATCAAACAACCAGGGATTAACTTTGCAACAGGTCATCACACTTATTGATGGTCGCTTGGTTGCATTAGAAACATCGTCTAAAAACACACAAAATACATTGAAGGATTTACAACAGAACGGTATTGCATCTGCTGCACAAAACACCAACACTACTGATGAAGTAGAGTTGGACATCTCGTCTATGGTGGATGAAAGATTGAATGAATATTTTAGCGAATTTAATACACGTACCGAATTGTTGGCAACCGAGATTACTAATTTGAAAGAGATCGTTTTGAAGTTGCAATCGTATACCTTGGAAATCAACAAGACTTTGATGGAAGAGAGAATCCGTATACTATCTGATATCCCAAGAAAGGAATCCGGAAATGACAGCCTGATGAATCCTATTACCACAGAAGAAGTGAATTTGGAGGACCTTGCTGCTAAAAACTTGGTTATTAGTGAAGACGATGAGACTCTTTATGATGAAGATGGTTTGTTGGAGAATACATTGGAGGAGGATTTGGCTGCGGCTACCGTTTCTGAAAATGAGGATTTACAAGACAAACAACTCTTAAACAAGAAGCGTCAAAGAGGTGGAGCAAATAACAAGAAGAGCTTCAAATTGGCCGTTTAAGAGCTATCCGTGTTTTTGTAGCCAAATGGCTACAAAAAGGTGGATTTCTCTATATGTCTTCGGTAGATAATAGATTTATCTACTGATAGACATTAAGAGCTATCGGTAGATAATAGATTTATCTACTGATAAAAACACGGATATTTCTTAAGGGTTATCCGTGTTTTTGTAGCCAAATGGCTACAAAAAGGTGGATTTCTCTATATGTCTTTGGTAGATAAATACATTTATCTACCTATAGACATTAAAACATATTATTCGATATTTTGGGTGCGGATAAATGATTCAAATATTTATTATATACTTTGGGTGGTGCTACTGGACCACCACCGTTTCGCACACGTGTCAAAGCGCGTTGTTGACATTGTTTGTCTGACGTAGAACTGAACGAGAGTGGTTTATTGGTTAAATTTACGGTACCTTTTCCGGTCTCTACATTACGGCGTCTTGCGGCTACATCAGATGCATCTCGATTGCAAAAGAACTTCTTTTTATTTGACGTAGGTGGTGCCGTCAAAGACGTTTGTGTATAGGCTTGGCGACTCATTGCAAAACCACTATCATTGCAAGCGTTATCGTTTTTCAAAGGCATAGCATTGGGTGCTCGTAAGATGCGATTATTGATATCATTTATAATTGGTCTTCCATTGTATTGTAGCGCCATTTCTTAGTTAGTTATAATACATGTATACATTTTTATTGCGAAAAAATACATAAATAATTAAACCCTTCATATATATCATCGATTGTCAATATTACGTATTTTAGGTATATGAACAAGACGGAATCTATAGAAGACAAAATATCGCAAATGCAAAACCAATACTATGAAAAAAATGGCGGTAAATCGTGGTTTCAAAAAACGCAACAAAAAATGGATTGCGCCGTATCCGTCAGTGAAAAGATTCCGCTAAACGATCTATTTTGCAAAACATTCTATGTAGCACCCAACACAAATCATGTCTACATGGACTACACCTTATTTAAAACCTTTGCCAATCCAAGCATAAATGATCAAATAATACAGTATATTTTGAAGTTATTTACTGAGTGTATTGAGACGTATGGATCATTTGAAGTGCATATCAATTTGAAATCGTTTACTATGACCGCGGCTCAACGTTATCGCGATATCATCTGTCAGTTTTGTAATGAATGTTTAGCAAAAGAAACACAGTTTACATTGAAGTTAAACTGTGTATCGATATACAACTCTCCCAAGATGATTGACGCTATTTCGTCTCTATTTTCCGGATTCATTGATGAACAAACTAGGACCAAGATTCGTATACTATGAATCCTACGGTTTTGTGTAATCATACTATATAGAAAATGGAAAGCGGACGAATGATGTTATTGCATTCTTTCATAATTGGTATTTTACTATACCTATTTATGTTCTTCGTTCTTGGACAAAAACAAGCTGTTGCTGAAAACAGGAGTATTCTGTTAGCAGCATTCGCATTGATATACATGATTCTATTTGGTCATGGATTGCCCGGATCAATCAATAAAAATTTATTCTAAATCCAAGAAGGTAGAAGTGGAGATGGAAAATTGATTTGTATTTATTTAGAAGAAAATAAGAATAAATACAAAACTACTGAATCACTATATCAAAATGAACGTACAAATTCTCGATTTAACCAAAGCCGATGTGTTTGCTTCGCTTTTCCAACACATCAAGTTATTTACAGAATACATCAATCTCAGCTTCGAACCGGGACGCATGTTTGTCCAAGCCATGGATACATCTCGCGTATCCATTTTCGAGATCCATTTGCCTGCATCCTGGTTTGATTCTTATCAGTCGGGTGCTACTGAAGATGCAACCACAGTCATCGGCATCAATGCTTCGCTGTTATTCAAAGTGCTAAATGCACGTGATAAATCGCAAAAGATCTTGTTTCACCAAGATGAAGAAGAATGCGATAAACTATCAATCGATTTGACCAGCGAAACTAGCGACAAATTCGACCTCCATTTTCAAATACCTCTGATTGACATCGATATGGAATACATGTCGATACCTGAGATTGATTACAACGCGGAATTTGCTCTTCCTTCTACACACTTTTCGAATTTGATCAATCAGCTCAAACTATTCGGCGACTGTTTGGATATAAAATGTTGCGAAGAATCCATCCAGCTGAGTGCAAAGAGTACAGAATCTGGTAAAATGTCGGTTGATATCGCGATAGATGAATTGAATTCGTTTTCTATTAACGAGGGAGACACACTCGATTTATCATTTGGTTTGAGTCATTTATACAGCGTTTGCTTGTATTCCAAGTTGTCCAAGGAAATAGAGATCTATTTATCGGAGAATTATCCGATCAAACTAGTATACGGACTGGGTGAAGAAAACGCCAAATTCGTATTCTATTTGGCTCCAAAAATGCGAGACGACGATGATAACTAATCAAGTATATCAATGTATCAAGGTGAGGAGGGGAGTTTTCGTTTGAAATTCGTAGAAAAACCATTCAAACATTCTATACAATACTATAACTATACTGCAAAAAGATGAATATTTTAGCAACACTCTTTATATTTTTATTGGCATTATTCTTGTATATCTATTTGATGCATCAATTCAAAAAAAGCCAAGACTTGGAAGTATTCGAAATGGATTATTCGGACAATGCGCATTTACAAGAGGTTTGTGATATTCGACAGCCGGTAATCTTCGATTTTCGACCCGTTTGTTGGCCATTATTTGAAGAAATATCACCGCAAAATTTGGCAAAATATGGCGGACAAACAGTGGAAATGAAAAATACGCAGGATTATTACAATAATTTGGGGTCTAATTCGAAAAACACAAACGTAGACAGTGTGTCTATCAAGTTTAGTACGGCCAAAGCTCTGTGTGAATCGGATGACCAAGGCAGATACTTTTCCGAAAACAATGGGGAATTATTAGGGGAAGTGGGAATTGCATCCAAACTAGGGGCGGAAATGGATCCTTGGATAAAACCGGCATTCAATTTAAAATCGTATCATGATTTGTTGTTTGGTTCTCCCGGAACAGCCACACCTTTGCAATATCATACCTATTATCGCCGATTCTTGTGCGTTAGTTTAGGAAAAATACATGTGAAAATGTTGCCTTGGAACAAGAGCACCATGTTGAACCCTTTACATGATTATGAACATTATGAATTCCGAAGTATGACGAATCCTCGTAGTTTGGTGAGCGATGTATTGGAATTTGACGTTTATCAAGGATCCATGTTATTTATCCCGCCTTATTGGTGGTACTCGATTGAATATACTTTGGATAGACCCGAAACATTGGTATATAGTGTATCCTATATGACGGTGATGAATCTTGTCGCAAATACACCCAATCTTGGACTTTATTGGTTGCAACAACAGAATATTGTATCCAAAGTGTCCAAGATTTCGAATATAAGTGATGATCCTCGATCGGTAGCTATTAGTGATGTAGTACTCGAAAAAGAGAATTCGGTAAATACACATGAAGAGGTTCTGCAAAGTGGTGCTGGCCAAAGCAGTAATGATATTCCAGCTGACCAAGAAGAAGAGTCAAAAGCCGATGTAGAACCCGAAGAAAAACCGAATCCACAAGTCGTAAAACTCGATTCTGTAAAACCATTGATGTCCAAGGTAGAGGAAGAAGTAATATCTGTAAATAATATATAATAATCCAACGATACAATAATCGTAGAATATGAATAGAATCAAACGCGTTGTTTTTTCGGCGATTTTATTGCTGGTCTTGGACTTCATCTATTTGAGTGCAAACAAAGCCGCATTTGAGACCCAAGTAATAAACATTCAGCGTGTTATCATGCAAATAAAACCATGGTCTGCCGTAGTTTGCTACTTGTTTTTGATTTTTGTCCTCAACTATTTCATCTTGGAAAAAAGACGTCCTAGTTGGGAAGCCGTTTTATTGGGTTTAGCTATCTATGGTGTTTATGAATCTACCAATTATGCACTCTTCAAGAAATGGAGTTTACGACTAGCCATCATGGACACTTTATGGGGAGGTGCCTTATTTGGACTAACCGCAGCGATCATCTACATGTTGTAAACCTTTGCATAAACTGTTTTGTATCTATTTACTGCAATAGATATACACCTTTGAACATTGTAATCCGCACTTTGTGCGGATAGTGTTCAAAGGAAACGTTGCCGATAAATCAATTAAGACGCACACTTTGTGTGCGAACTTAAATGTTCATCGGTGTAAAAGTACTGAGACGATCCTCAATGGCTATTGGTAGATAAATGTATTTATCTACTACTGAATACATATAGATAAGGTATATACCTCTTAGTTTTGCAACACAATACCTAATATTCTTTGATAAAGAAGCAACCCTGCATCTTGGATTGGAAGAACGTATGCATAAGTAGGACCCGTATTATTATGTGAATGCCACAATTCGGGAGGTGTAATAAACATGGACCCTTGTTTCCAGTGCACTTTTTTCGGATTCACAATATTTCCATTTTCATCCAATTCTTTTCCCATCAGTGTATACACATTTTCGCTATCCTCGCACTTTATACACAGATCCAAAGCAACAGAATTATGTCTGTGTGGTTTTTGTACAGTATTTGGTGGAAGTTCGTTGTACAATGCCCACAAAACTGGTGTAATTGTATTGACACCCATCTTCTCAGTGTCTTTATTGCTCAACAAAATACCCTTCCTGTTGTTATTTGGATTCGATAATCGATTCAAATTTTCGGTCAAGAATTCATTACTATATATGCATGTTTTGAAAATCTTTTTTTCTGTTTTGCTACCCAAATAATTCACTAGAGGACTATCATTGACATAATAAATGCGTAATTCAGTTTCTTCCAGATTACATATCTTGATAGAATGGAAACATGGCGTAATCAAAATATCGCCGCATGATACCAAGACCTCATTGTTATTGTCGATACAAAATGATGCTCGTCCATTGATAACATAAAAAAGATTGGATGTTGAATTATACTCATTGCAATCAATGTGATGAAATTCGATAGATTCGCATTCCTTTTCTAATTTTATGAAAGACGCCAATAAATTTGGCGTAGTAGATTTATGAGATACATTGAACACGTCCGAAAAATCAACAAAATCAACTCCATAATCGCTTTCGTCTATATTTTTTTCATAGAATGGAATCATATTCAAAGAGGGGTCTACATTTTTCTCATACTCATATGCTGAAATATAATTGTCTTCCATGATAATAATTCAATATATTATTACGTTTATATCTGTTTCATTTTACACTACATTTCACATTTCACATCAAAGGCATCATCTTGGACTGAATCTCCGATGTTTGTTCGTCCAAATCGTATCCATATAGTTCATAAAATGCCTCCTCTTTTTCTACATTCAATTCGGGGTCCCAGAAAACACACTCGTCTTCTTGGTCAATAATCCCATTATACTCTTGGATTCTTTGTTTCCATATGGGTGATTTGGCTGCATAGTATGGCCAATTATATCGCATCAAATCGACGATTTCTTTCGGTTCGAAATCTTTATGTCGACAGTTAAATAGTGTGTTCAAATCCTTTCTAGTTGCGTAGGTGCAAACCTTTGCTAGAATTTTGCGGGCAGGTAGATCTGCCGATGCCTGGACTGTCTTGTATATTTCTACTTCTTTTTCTCCAATCTGGACAAGAAACTTGGTTTCTTTATATTGTGGAGGAGGTGTTTTCGACGACGGTTGCAAGAAATCTTGGAAGGGTTTTGTAAACCTTGATGTATCGACCATATTGCGAACAATGGTTCCTACGATATGAGGTCCCTCTGCCTGTTTTTCTACCAAGGACTCTATAAATTTTCCTAATCTTGGGTTATAGGGTCGCATAAATTCATTGTATACCGCTAATAAGTATTGCGCGACCTCTAACTCGTAGCCTGAATAATAGAGTTCATACACCCAGAAGAAGGCTTGCAGGCGATCTTTTTCTACGATGGCTTGTGCTAAAGAGACCAACACTTCATCATAAATATAGAGATATCGCGTTAATATTAGATGTTTATTTAGCGGTGGTTCTTCATCAGTTTCGTTTGGTGATTCAATGGATATAAATACATTCTGTATTTTGTCGGTCATTTTATGGTCGGGGGTGTATTTGATGTATATTTGATGTATATTTGATATAATATACATCAATTTTATAGACATTTACAAACAAATATTATCTAATTCAAAACACAATTCGATATTCCTACATTTGAACATTGTAATCCGAACAAAGTACGGATAGTGTTCATCGATGTCAACCGCCTTTGGGTCTGGAATCATATTGGATTTTATAGTAGTAGGACCATTGTGGTAGACTGGTTCACCCCGCATAATCTAGTATTTGATTCCCGATTTGCTGATGTAAGAAAATGTTTGTGAATTGTTAGTTTATTCATTGTTGTATAGTAATAAAAGTTTGGTTTTCTATATAGGTTTGATATCGGTTATTGTTGTCCTAAATTGACTAAATCCAAGAATATATTCAAGATATCTAAATAATAATCCATAGATGCGGTAATAAAATCGCCATAATATTCTCTTTGGAGGATGTTATTTGTATCATAAACAATAAATATCGAGAAGATAATCAAACTAATAGCTGATATGGCTTTTATGTAATGGGAATACGTTGCAGTGAACATTAGAACAACGCTTACAATAATTAGAATCAATAATGCATAGAATAAGAAAAGTCCAAATTGAATACCAAGCTGAATACCTGTTGCAAACAGACCTCCTCCAACGACCATCATGGTAGCAAATATGGACATGGCACCGAAAATAGCCATATGAACTAGATTTTGATCAATATTCAAAACGGAAAATAAATATCCCCACAATCCGGAAAAGAGTGAAAAGAGGAGGAACTTGATCCAAGATGGCATAGATATCCATGCAAGCATAAAGATAATAATAAATTGTACTATGACTATGACAAAAAACGTTGGAGATCGAACCGGCACCTTACCCTTCTGTGATTTTGATGCTGTTTTTGTTCCTGTTAACTTGTCATAATTTTCCATGACAAAGTAGGTTATACCCAATTGAACCAATAAATTGGCAAATACTGCGATTAAAAAGGGGCCTTTTTCCTGGATGCGTTTCATTAGATTGACTGGGGTTCCACCACCCATTTGTTTTTTTGAGAAACGTTGTTTTAGGGCTGAATCTACCATGATTTCTATATAATATAGTTAGAATTTTTAGGAGAGAATGGATATACAAAGAAAATGTCTAGAGCAAAATTGGGTTTGTTAGCATAATGGGTTGCATACAAAAATAATAATTCTGTATTTACGTATAATTCGTATTTCAAAGCCGGCGACTTTTTCCATTTCCATTATGGAAATAAAAACTCGCCAAAAAGTCGCCAAATATTTTTATTCTTGTGTTTACATGATTTATGCATTAAAAACTATAATTATTATTTATGTACTTTACTCATAAAAAACGTGTCAGTAAGAATGGAAATGATTTGGAAATAAAAAACTCGCCGTATCTTTTTTTTTATTTTTACCATTCTGTATGATTCTGTATGATATATGGTATTCATATTAAATATATATCAAAATTGTAATAGTAAACAATCGGCGATTTTTTCATTTCCATCATGGAAATAAAAACTCGCCAAAAACTCGCCAAATATTTTTATTCTTATGTTTAGATGATTTATGCATCAAAAACTATAATTATTATTTATGTACTTTACTCATAAAAAACGTGTCAGTAAGGATGGAAATGATTTGGAAATAAAAAACTCGCCGTATCTTTCCATTATTCCGGGAAATAAAGAAAAGATAAAATATACATTCAGAAAAAAATACCCCACAACTTTTTCATTTTGGACATTTTAAAATGTCCAGATTTTTTTATAGCCATGGACTTTTTCCAGAAAAAAAAACACGAAAAAATACAAAATTCATTTCTTAGCATAATGCAGTAAATACCAAAAAAATAATTTTCAATTGACTGCATACAATTTTTTGGTTTAAAAAACCCCCGAGAAATTTGGCGAGAAATGCATATCCTCCGAGGATATAAAAGGATACCGAGAAACTCGCCGAAAAAATAATTCTAGGTTTTTTACCATTTATGATAATAAGACATCAATAAATAAATTTGTATTTACTGCATAACGACTTTTTGCCGAGAAACTCGCGAGATATCTTCCGGTTATTCCGCGAAATAACATAAAGATCCATCCTTTTTTTGATATAAAATGTCCAGAGCAAAAAATAAATTCTTACCAAAATGCAGCAAATACAAAAAAAATAATTATAATCGGTGATTGTATTTCAAATATTATTTAGGATATATGAAATAAAATGTCCGCGAGAAAATATATATCCTTAGCATTTTGATTTAAATACAAATAAAATAAATTTAAAATGCCTGCATAAAAATATTGGTCAGGTTGCCGAGTTTCTCGGCGAGAAATTTTATATCCTTTTAGGATATAATAGGATGCCGAGAAACTCGCCAAAATTTAAATGCGACAATTGTCATTATTCATGCATTTACAAATCTGATATAGATAAACATCTTGCAACGCATAAACATAAATCTAAAGTAGAGGATGCCGAGAAACTCGCCGACGAATCATTATACAAATGTGATCAATGCGACTATTCTTGCATTAAAAAGAGTGATTTGAACAAACATTTTATTACAAATAAACATAGTATCAATACTTCACATGATAATGATTATAATAATACTGGTGTTAAAATAAACAAATGCTCTTGTGGAAAAATATACAAATATTCTTCTGGATTATGGAGGCATCAAAAAAAATATAATCATAAAGATATCGGTTCAACACAACAATCTTTAGAGCTAGCAAATGAATTGGTATGTATAGATTCCACAAATAACAATATTTCTGGAAATAAATTAATATCTACATTATTGAAAGATAACGCCGACTTCAAAACCCAAATTTTGGATTTATTGAAAACCCATGTGCAAACACCAACCACGATTAATAATACAAATAGTAATAATGTTCTTCACAATAGCAACACAAATAACATAACAGTTAATATGTTTTTGAACGAATATTGTAAAAACGCCATGACCTTGGAAGCATTCATGAACTCCATCGAAATTAGTATGGATGATATCTTGTATATGGCAAAACGAGGAAATCGCGAAGGTCTTACCATGATTTTGAAAAACGCATTCAATCAACTCCAAATCACAGAGCGTCCGGTCCATTGTACCGACAAAAAACGTCATACCACGTATATCAAGGAGGACGCAGGGTGGACAAAAGATTGCGAACAACAATTCTTGGGTAAACTCTGTCGCAAAACCGAGCACAAAACTATGCAGCTCGCTGTAAAAACAATTAATGAAGATCCCGAGTACAAAGAAAGAGGTACAGAGAAATACGAACTGAGGATTCCATTAATGCACGAGACTATTGGTGGTAAAGACGGATCTGAACATAATCATCCTTTAGTAATACGATCATTAGAGGAACACCTGGATTTAGATAAAAAAGTAATCCAAGATACGATTGAGGAACTCAAGAAAATATAACCAGTACCTATTTATGGGGGAGATGAGCATTATATCTACCGATATCATATAGATTTACTATAGCGTATTTTATCAATGGTTAAGAAAACCGATAAATCAAACAAACGTGTATCTAATAAGAGAGGAGGTAAACGCCAAACAAGAAAACAACGCGCGAATATAACAAAACGCAGCGCACACAAAACCGAGATGGTTCGCACATTCATGGAAATGATTAATGTGGTAAAGCTTTATCACTGGAAAACACATTCTTTCCCTGAACATAAATCCACCGATGAACTCCATGCAAGATTAAGCGAAAACGTAGACAAATTTGTCGAAGTTTTGCTAGGAAAAGATGAATCGCGAATCATGAAATGGGACAAGAATATGCAAATAATACAATATGATAATAAGGCGGATTTCAAAGCGCGTATTTACTATTATCGCGAATTTTTGAAAGGGTTGTCCGATATTTTGGACCCTCGTATGGACTCCGATTTGTTGAACATCCGCGATGAAATTTTAGCCGACATTAATCAATTCTTGTATTTGTTGACATTCAAATAAAATCAATAAAATTGAAAAGTTGTTGGAATTGTAGTTTATCGATATACAAACCATGTCTTCTATCAAGTGCCCCATCTCCTTTTCCGGATATTTCCAAGCGATCAAGGTGTTGACCTATCAAATATCATCATCCAAGTACGTGTTTCAAGTGGAACGATATAATAAACCGTCGATTTATGTGGATCTATATCCACATCAATCTTTAGCAGAATTGCATAATCGCGTAAAAGAAAATATGGAGTACAATAATAAATTGCACGACCTCTTTGTCATGAAAGACGACGAGGAGGATCCCGGTATTTTATCAATCCGTGCCGATCCAAACAAAACACTCCTCGAATTGGTCGAATTTATTCCGGATTACTTTGAATCCGCATATTGTTCGCCGATACGCAAAATAATTAAACTTTATGTTATTGACGAGTATTGGCTGCAGACAAAATCAGAAAAATCGTGTGTGATCGAAATGACGCAAATAAAAGACGAAATACCTGGTCCATCACATACGATAGTTCAAATAGGGTCTATATAAACATAAACACATAGATTTCGAATAATATATTATATATCAATATACTATATATATAATATATACGACATATAAATGTCTACATCCGCTGTTTCCAAGTTCGCACAAATTATGCTTTTTTACGCCATTTTGGCATGTGTTATTGGTCCCCTTTTGTTTTATTACTTGATGGGACAAACAGTTGATGCCGCCGGTTATGGATATATCGCCGGAAGTATCTTGTCCATTGTTTTATGGTTAACTGTTGGAAAAAAGTTGGTAAAATAGGAAACATATAAGAAAGAACCTCATACCTAATACTTTTGTAGTCTAAACACCCAAATATTGTTTTACATAATACATAAACGGTCCTAAAGGCTTATCCTCTTGTATCTCCTTATACCTCCGTTTAGCCGTATCTATTATTGGTACTTCATTTACAAGTATCCATAATATATAAATTCCGAATAGCCCAGTAAATGCACACAAGTCGCGCACTCTAAATGGGGTATTCCGTAATAAATACAAGGGGACGAGTTTAATAAAAAAGTTGATAAAACAAAACAAAAATATGTTGAGCCATGAGTTTGCAAAATACAACATGATGCACAACAGTACGAGGTTATCGACTAAACCTATTATCAGCGCGATCTTTGGATTGTATGAAATAACCCCTAGCCAATACAATATAAACCAGGCAAAAATCCAATAGGAAAAAACGAAATCGAATCTTTGGACCATCTACTATAACGTCCTATTTTTACACATACAAACTTTGTGCGGTTGTTATATATTTCAAGATCATTACATCGATTTGCGATAATTTATACAAACAGTCTACGTGATCCGGTGAAGAACCGATTACGTTGGCCCATTCTTTTGCAATCGTCGATATTTTCAACATGGCTTTTGTAAAATCCCCTACCGAGATTCCTAGATCACGGGTTAATCCTTGGACAAAACCCTTGCATTCTACCTCTGTACTACATTGTGTCCATTGCATTGCAAGATCTGGCATATCGAAGTTCAAGGCGTCATCATATTGTATTCCCGTCCGCATAGACCGATCGGTTTCTGCATTTTCATAATGTCGATACAGGTCATCCACCTCTTGAACCCGGGCTTTTACAAAGGCGTCCTCCGAATATGGATACGACCGTTTTTCCGCGACTTTTACATCCGTGAAAAGGGCCATGATTCCAATGATTTGACTAACAGAGAAATCGCAAAACCACTCCCATTGTTCAATAAGTTGGGCTGTTATGAGTGGATGGATTTCCGCGATACCGGCGGCCATATTACCTAACAGCGTTAGTGAATACAATGGCGTGTTGTCTTCGGCGGACGCCGTCGTTTGCAGAAACCCGCGTTCTACCATGAATTCGCATAATTTTTGTATTTGCTCTTCTACGTATGTTTCCAAAAACGCCAGCTCATTACGGTCTTCCTCGATCGATTTTACTATAGCATCATACTCTTGTACACGTTTCATATCGGATTCGTAAAATGGATACTCTTGTTTTAATCCCGACAATTCACGTTCATATTCTTTGCGTTTCTTGTTGACCGCCATTTTCATATTTTCTTGGATTTCGATGATACGTCTAGACACTTCGGTGGGCGTTTTGCAAAATATGAGGGATTCCTGTAGATGTTCTCGTTTTTCCAATTGTTGCGCTACGTATACGATTTGATTTCGGATCGTGGTTTGCAGTTCATCATACAGCATGGACTGTTTTACAAACTGTGAGTAATCGTCTATTGATTTATCGTGCCTTTTATCGTCTCTTTTATCGTCCCTTTTATCGTGATCGCCCTGTTTAGATAAATTCAAAATCAAAGAATATGACATCCTAAACTTGGACACCAATTCTTGTGGACCTCCACATAAAACCCCCCGATATTCGGTTGCTGTAGGAAGACTAAACAAATTGCTACAGTGAACCACATGACCAATGGTATCGATTCCACGTCGACCAGCACGCCCCGCCATTTGCGTATATTCATGCGACATCAAAAGGCGTTCATTTTGTCCATCAAACTTGTGCAATCCAGTGAAAATAGCCGTCTTGATGGGACAATCAAGCCCAATCGCGAAAGATTCTGTTGCAAAGAGCAACTTGATATATCGTTTCGAGATCAACAGTTCCACGATCTCACGCAACACTGGAATCATGCCGGAATGATGAATTCCAATCCCCTTCTCTAATAAACCCACTAGTTCTACGTATTCGGGTAGTTGCAAATATTCTTGGAAATTGGGGAGTTTTCGAACAATCTGTTCGCATTCGCGGCGAACGGTGTATCCAACCTTACTATCATCTTCCAATAAATCGACCGTGATCTCGTGCGCACACACCTCAACCTGTTTCCTAGAAAAAACAAAGGCGATTGCGGGCAACATCTCACGATCGCGCAAGAAACAACACAGATTGTTTAGCACATGTTTCCGCTTCACCGTTATTTGACGTAAATCAATGGTTTTGCATGTTTTAGCAAGAATTCTGTAGCCATTTTCTTGGAAAACTCCCGTGGAAGACAAAAGCGGTATCAATGTCTGGGTTGAATCGCGGATTTCCTTGGCCAATACCTTGTCTTTTACCAGTTTGATCGCACTTTCTTGGACAGTCAAATATCCATAATGGGTTAGAGGTACTTGACGCACCGTAGTAGATGCTAAGTAGACCTCTCGACTAGTATCATCGCGTTCACACCATTTAGCGAAACGTTCGGGTGCATCTATGGTCGCTGAAAGCATGACCATCTGAATATGCCGCGGTAGCATGAGAATCGTTTTTTCCCAGGTTTGTCCGCGGTCCGCGTCATTGATATAATGGACTTCATCGAAAACTACACAGGCAAGGTCGAGGTCAATGTCTATTTGAAATGCAAGGGGGTTCTGTACAAGGGTATTTTGATTTATCGGCAACGTTTCTCTTGAAACATCTTGTAGAACGCCTGAAGGCGTTCCATTATACATGTTCAAGGTTGTAAACAACGCATTCATCAAGATCTCCGTGGTCATGATCAAGACATCCGCATCTGGGTTGGTCTTGATATCTCCAGTTAAGAGCCCGAATGAAATGTGTGGATACTTTCGCTGAAATTCGAAATATTTTTGATTGGATAAAGCCTTGATCGGACTGGTATAAATCACTTTTTTCCCCTGTTTTACGAAATGTTCTATAGCAAATTCGGCGGGCAAAGTCTTTCCCGACCCTGTGTGCGCAGTAATCAACACGTGTTGTCCAGATACAATGGCTTCAATTGCATACTTTTGGAAATCGCTGAGTGGAAATGGAAACAACTCAAAATGCTCATCAAATTTTGAGTTGGTTGGATATGGTTCACTACAAAGTCTAACCATTTGATATTTAGTAATATATTTATTTATGAAGCGCTATCAATAAAGACGGGTACATTATACTACGATAAAATCTTTATGTTTATTTCGCAAAATATCTAAAGAGACAATAGAGTAAACAATAAAAAATCAGTATAACGATGAATTATGCAGAATCGACGAAACTAATGGATGGTGTAGTACCCAATGGTGTAGTGTATTACGGTCAATATGATCGCCTGAATGAAATCAATGAGCGTGTAGCGCAACGTAATATTCCGGATCATGACCTTCCTCCCAACTTTGATCCAAGACCTGTGTTAACCAAATACGCCCTTTTTCCTATGCTAGATAATCGCATGCCTGCCACAGTACCGATACAGTCCAATTTTGATTACTCCTTGGAGACTGACTTTACACCCACCTTGATGAAGACCGGTCCTGTATCGGGATTTATAAATCGCGTAGATACGGAAAACCAATTGAGAAACCAATATTTTGCTTTGCAAAAGGGTGCGCCACAGGGAGTGTATATTCCATCATCCAACAGTGATTTATACAAAGTATCGGTTGTATCGCGACCTTCCGAACAACCCTATCCCCTTTTATTTAGCGAAATTCCCTTAGATCAGAGACCACACCCGAATATTGCATCCAATCCTCAAATAGGGAGGGACGTATTTTCGAACAACACCCGTACCCAGTTGCGCAACACGATTGTCCAAGGATAGACATGTATTTTGTCATTTATTATCATTATCAATAGATCGTCGTATCTTTTACATAAGATAACCCAATACCTAACAACAACATGGTAGTGAATAGCAGACCGGATCCATTGTTGAATACGCCAGAAGACTTTTTATGAGTCTTTTGTTCATGCTCATTCCTTTGGTCAAGCTCATTCCTTTGGTCAAGCTCATTATTTTGGTCAAGCTCATTCTTTGAAAAAAGACTCTGACTCGGTTCATAGTACTTTCCCTCGGGTCCACACTTTGTGTTGATATTTCTACACAAAGAGGTATATTCATGAGTGATTTCACCATTTATGAGATCTTTTTTTCCAAAACGTGCACATTTGCTGAAGGTAGAATCGTAATAAAATATCATAGAAGAAGGTTTATAATGTTTGCATGTTATACACGGGGGATAATTCATATACATGACCATAGGGGGGTCAATCGATGTGCTCGAGAATTGTCTAAGTAGTCCCACCCTTTTCATCTCTATCAATATATCAATCAGGATAGAGATGAAACACGACAAAACTTTATACTGATTTGTAGGAAAAACTTTGCGACTATAATATAGGACATATAATCAAATACAATACTAATAAACCAAATACATGAAATCCATACTCTCCATATTTTTTTCGCAAGATCCGCGCAAATATTGGCTGCAAACCTTGATCTACGTAGGTATTTTATTAGCCATCTTAATATGGTATCGTAATCAAAATTTAGCGCCCTATTATGAAGGTTTTTCCCAAGATGCTCGATTTGTGTACAAAGAAGATGCAGCAATCTACGACGATTTCTACGTCGAAATCTATGATAAACTCATGAAACCCGATAGTTTGGCACCCTTTATTGTGGATACGGTTATCGAACAAACCATGCCCAATCCTAATACGGCGAATTTCTTGGACATTGGATCGGGGACAGGGCATTTAGTAAACCGTCTACAGGATCAAGGATACAGAGTCTATGGTATAGATAAATCCGAGGCTATGGTTAGAAAGGCGGAGGAATTGTATCCCGATGCAGCAATTCAATGTGGTAATGTCCAAGAACCCATGTTATATGAAAAAGGTACATTTAGTCATATTTTGTGCACGGGTCTCACCTTTTATCAATTCCAGGATAAAGTCGGGTTTTTCAGAAATTGCTATTACTGGTTGCAACCCGGAGGATATTTGATATTGCATCTTGTGGACCGCAATAAATTCGATACTATTGTACCCGGAGGTAAACCTCCGCTCTTGGACTCACCACAACAGTATGCCAAATCCAGAATAACCGATACGGCGATTAACTTTATCGATTTCCAGTACGCCGCATCATATAGATTCTCGGACAAGGACAAGACCGCGACATTTAAGGAGATCTTTACGGATGATTTGACCAAGAATGTACGCCAGAATGAATTGGTATTGTATATGGACGATACCGCGACAATTTTGCAGATTGCTGCACGATGTGGATTCTTGGTAAAAGGTAGCGCCAATATGAAATCCGCAACTGGGGATGAACACCAAGTGTTGTATACCTTAGAGCGCCCCTCTGGATAATATTGCACCATTGAACATCTTACACCTTTTTCATTTCAAATGCCTTTATATAATATATATATAATATATAATGAGCCACATTCATAATAGGGAACCGAAGTTTCTTGATAAGAAAGATGTAGATCGTGTTTATCGGTATCATGGTAAAAAAAAAATAACAGCTACGTTAGTCGATAAGCTACTGAAGGCAGTGGAAAATTTAAAATATAAAAGAATAGAATTCCTAGAAAATATTGTTTCACATATGAATAATGACGTACTGATAAGTAGAAGAAAACATGGAAAAAACTCCTATGTAAAATTAGATAGAATTATATACATAAAAGATTTTTTTGATGATATTCGTGAAATTTATGGAATAGTTATAGATGTAAATGAACTTCTACACAACTTTAGCCATTATGACATATTCCATAAAAAGTATCCAGATGTTAAACTATTTCAAGAAAATGAACAACTGGAAGTTAGCCAGAAAGATGATGAGAATGATGATTCAAAAATGTTTATTGATCCTTATTTAGAATTTCATCTTAAACCAGAGAAATTATATAATTATTTACCTGTTCGAGCAGCTTTTGCAGCAAATCCTTTTGATTTTGATGAAGAAGATTCTATATATAGTTTTTATGATCCAAAAATTCCTGATGATCCGAATGAACGTAAAGAAAAAGCAAAAATAGATAAAGAAAATCTCGATGAAGATAAATCTATATATAGACAAAAATTCCATTCACACCAAAGAAGATTTTTTCTTAATGTAACCACCTGGGAACACCCTTTTGCACAAGAAAAATACCCGTATACAATGTATCGCTGCATGGATCGTAGATGGATGAAAAACAATAAACTTCCTGAAGATGATAAAGAAGAAATGGACAAATTAATGAAAAGTGGTAAAATCTATTGGTGTAAGTTAAATAAGTTGGGTGTAAAAATGGTATACCAAAACAAAGGTATTTTTAATTTTCTTTTAGAACACGACCCAATATTGTCTCAATGCGAAACAGTAAGATTGAATCTTGATTGGTTGAACTATACAGACAAGGAGACTGGAAATTATACTATAGACCCTAATGACTTTATTCAAAGCAGCAGCGGATCAATAGAAATATTAATAAATTTGGTAATATATGAAACCAAAATAGAAAACATATTTAATGTAAGACATGCAAGGCAAAAAGCACGAGAACCAGCACAACTAGCGGAAGAAAGGTTTTTAGAACCAGCAGAACCAGTGGAAGAAACATCTTCAGAAACTGCACAACCAGTGGAAAGAACATGGAATCAATATATTCAACAAGGAGTTCAAAATTTCAAAGAAAGTGTGAACGAAGGTATGAGTGGTCTTCCTCCGAATGTTGGAGGAAAAAGAAAAACAAACCGATTAAAAAATAAAAGAAGAACAATAAAATCAAAAAGAACAAAAAGTCATCGTTAAGAGCTATCCGTGTTTCTGTAGCCATTTTGATACAAACACACGGATAGCCCTTAACAAATAATTCAAAAATGCGTACAATGTTATGTCAAAACATACTATTGTATTGTAGTTTGATATACAAATATCCGCATTCCATGTTCGAATATTTCTTTATAGGGTT
>Ga0136644_10001336_pt1 | contig 19733 bp, 18 predicted proteins | sample C_130820_EF_Meta_FD_94780 | JGI IMG/M metagenome (GOLD analysis project Ga0136644, IMG submission 94780) | Freshwater microbial communities from Lake Croche, Canada to study carbon cycling - C_130820_EF_MetaG (v2) (version 2) | ecosystem: Environmental > Aquatic > Freshwater > Lake | place... | reverse complement strand
TGGGCTCCGATCTCAAGGCCATAGCTGAATTCGAGCGAACCGCCTGCAGCGTCTGGAACGGTTACTGGCGTCAGCACTTGCCAGTGTGCGGTACGAACAAAGCCATGTTTTGGCAGCGGCCCCTCGTCATTGAACTGCGGAAACAGAACGGGGACGCCGCCTCGAATCGGTGCTCCCTCGCCGGCCGAGAGCGGGCTTAGATAAAGGACGGGGAGCGCCGGATGGTCGTTCTCGTTTGGCCGCGAAGCCGCACCGGCCGGGTCGAGTCGGGTTGTTGGCAAGCCCGCGAGCAAAATTTGGGCGCCGAATGCTTGGTGGCGAATTTGCCACTGGGGGGTCGATGGGGTTGCGTTCATGCGAAGGACTCCGCGAAAGAAAACAAGGTCAGGACGATTTGGCAGCGCGCGCGGCGAGTAAGTTCAGATCCTCGATCCAATTGCCGAGCCGACGATCGAGCGAGGCGCGTTGGGTGGGGCTCGCAGCTGCGAAGAGGCGGGCTGCAATGGCGTCGTTGGCGAGCGCAAGTTGCCGCGCAGCGTCAGCATTTTCAGCATCGGCGAGCCAGATGCCGGCCAACATTTCCGAAAATTGCGCTTCGTTCGTCGGCAAAGCGGCCAGCGCTAGGCTGATTCGTCGCTGGCGCTCGAGCCGCTGGGCTTCGATCAGCGCATCGAAGGACGCAACGTCGCGAACATGAAGGCGGATGAGTTCGCGCTGCTGGGCATTGAGCTCTCCAAAGAGCCAGCTCGTACGCTCATTCCAGCGCTCTTCGCGGCGCGCAGCTCGGGCCCGTGCGGAGGGCGGATGCACATCGCGGCGCCAGCGTTCGTTGGCGTCTTCGAAACGATTGCGCATCGCTTCAATTTGCGCGGGGGTGAGGGTTTTGGCGAGTTGGATCAGGCTGGGGCTCAGATGGCGCGCGATCGGTAGCCACCACTGAGTTAGCGTTTCGCGCCAACGGGTGACCTCGGCTGGCGAAAGCTCTGGACCTTCGCGCAGACGCTGGCGAATCGTCTGCAACCATGTCGCGAAGGGTCGCATTTGCTCCCGCTGCAGCCACCCTTGCCATTGGCCAAGCTGGGTGCGCACCGCGCTCGACTGAGAGGAATCGAGATCCCAGGTCCGATTGGCCTCCCAGCTTAACCACATCGGAAGCGCCTCAAACGCAAGCCTTGGCGCGGAACACGAAGCGAGCGCGAGTGCCAGTGTGGTCAAGACTGCAAGACGGGTGATGGCTTGACTGGCCTGCGCCCTCATTGCAAGCGCTTGCCGCGCGAGCCCGTGTTTCATGGTCGGGACTGGGGCCGCCCGGCGCTGGCGCTGACGGCGGTCTCTCGCACGGGGTCATCAACCGGGTTGCGCAGCAGGGTGACGACCGAAAACGCGATACCGTTCGCGCCGCGATGCTGCTGGCGATCGACTTCGATCCAATCGTGCTCTTGCAGCGGTGGAAAGACGGTGTCGCCCTCGCACGCCAAATCGATCTCGGTGAGTACGATCCGTTCGCAGCGGGGAAGGGTGGCCGCGTAGACCTGCGCACCCCCGATGATGAAGAGTTCGTCAAGATCGCCAGCATGGGCGATGGCCTCGTCCAGGCTGGCGACCCGAAGCGCGCCTTCGGCCGACCAGCTGGCGTCGCGACTGAGGACAAAATTACGCCGATTGGGCAAAGGTCGGCCGATCGACTCCCAAGTCCGTCTGCCCATCAACACCGCGTGGCCGCTGGTCAGTTGGCGAAACAGCTTGAGGTCCTCGGGCAAATGCCAGGGCAAGGTGTTACGCCACCCGATGACACCTCCGTGAGCGCGCGCGACGACGAGCGTCACGCGCGGTGCAGGGGCAGCGGGCGTTGGCAACAAATCGTCCGAAGGGCTCAGACCGCGACCTCTGCCCGGATGTGAGGATGCGCCTGGTAGTCCTCGAGCACGAAGTCCTCGAATTGATAGTCCTCGAGCGCTGCACGATCCTGCGTGATGCGCAAGCGCGGCAGCGCAAAGGGGGTGCGTGTGAGCTGCAGGCGCGCCTGGTCCAGATGATTCCGATACAGGTGCACGTCGCCACCGGTCCAGACAAAATCACCCACTTCGAGCCCGCATTGGTGGGCTAAGAGCGTTTGGAGGAGCGCGTAGCTGGCAATATTGAAGGGCACTCCGAGGAAGACGTCGCACGAGCGTTGATAGAGTTGTAAGTGCAAACGATTGTCGATGACGGCAGTCTGAAACAAGCAGTGACAGGGCGCCAATTTCATCTGCGCCAACTCGGCGACGTTCCAGGCGCTAACGATTTGCCGCCGCGAATGGGGCTCGCGTCGGATTAGCTCCAGGAGTTGCTGGATTTGGTCGATCGACTGCCCATCTGGGCCACCCCAGGCGCGCCACTGCTTGCCGTAGATGGGCCCCAGTTCGCCGGCTTCGTCTGCCCATTCATCCCAGATTGAAACGCCGTGCGCTTGCAAGGATTCCACGTTGGTCTCGCCGCGTAGAAACCAGAGCAATTCATGGAAAATCGACCGCACGTGCAGCTTCTTGGTCGTCAGCAGCGGAAATCCGTCGCTCAGCCGGAAACGCATTTGGTGCCCAAAATCGGCAATCGTCCCCACGCCGGTGCGGTCGGGCCGTTCAACGCCCTCGTCAAGGACGCGCTGCAAAAGGTCGAGATAGGGCTTCATGGCCGGATTTCCTTGTCGGATGCACTGGGACCCGCGCCAGCGCCAGGGGCTGCAAGATTGCCGACCAATACCGCGAGATTGGCGCGCGCCGGGGCCGCAAGCTCGCTGCGAACCCCTGCACGCTCGAGCACGACGTGATCGCTCTCAATCGCGAGCAGTCGCCAACCTCCTTCCACTTCCTCGCCGAGTGCGACGCTCCGCATCGGTTTGCCGTCAACGGAAATGAGTGCGGAGCCGCGCCCACCGCTGACGACGCCGAGGGCCTTGAAGTTGAGCGTGGGGGAATCCGCGGATTGGGGCGCTAAGGCTCCGAAGAGCGCAGCCGCCGCGGTGGCATCGGGGCTCGTTGCATTACCCGCGCTGGCGTTGGGCGCAATTGCTGGTGTCGGTGCGCCCAGACGCGGCCCCCACCAGCCGATGGCGGCTGCGATTCCGCCGACCATCAGGAGCGATACGAGTCGTGGTAACCAGGCTTGGGCACGCAAGTTCGGAGCTCCTTCGAGGAGAATTGCGGTAGCGACTATGATACCGATCGGGTGGCGAGCCCAAGCTAGGCACGCTCTCCATTTCGCTTCGATTCGCGCCGTTTCGCTCCGTTTCGCCAGGTTTTGCGCCGAGTTTTTTGACAGGGATCTGCAGATGAACGCGTTCGTCCGTTTCATGACTTCGTTGGGCGCGCGGGCGTGCCCCCCCAAGGGCACACGCCTTCGGAGTCGCACGGCCGGCTTTACGCTGATTGAGATCATGGTGGTCATTGTCATCCTCGGGGTGCTCGCCGCCTTGGTTGTGCCGCGTGTCATGAGCCGCCCGGATGAAGCCCGCGTCGTTGCCGCTAAACAGGACGTTGCCTCGATCCTGCAGGCGCTCAAGCTGTACCGGCTCGACAACCAGCGTTACCCGTCGACCGAACAGGGTTTACAGGCGCTGGTTCAGCGCCCGAGTGTCGCCCCGGTGCCCCCGAACTGGAAGTCCTACCTGGAGCGCTTGCCCAATGACCCATGGGGTAAGCCATATCAATTCTTGAATCCGGGCGTGAAGGGGGAGATCGACGTTTTTAGTTTTGGTGCAGACGGCCAAAGTGGTGGCACCGGGGTCGACGCCGACGTTGGTTCTTGGGACCTCTGAGCACGAAAACAATGCTCCGTCAGCGCATGGCGCGCGCGCGCTGGCAGCGCCGCACGCGCGGCATGACCTTGATCGAAATGCTCGTCGTTGTGGTCATCATTGGCATCATTCTTTCGTTCACATCCCTTTCGGGCGGAGCGGATGATCAGCGTCAATTGCGCCTTGAGGGCGAGCGCCTCGCTCTCTTGTTGGAGATGGCCTACGACCAGGCTGCTCTGGCCGGATCTCCGATCCGGTTCGAGATCGACTCCCAGGGGTGGCGCTTTTTGGCCCGCGAGCAGCGCGGGTGGAAACCGCTGGCGGGCGACCCTTCTTTGCGTCCGCGCCCTTGGCAAGTCCCCACCCAGGTGAGCTTGCAGCGCGCCGACGGCCAGTCGAGTATCGAGTTTGGTCGTGACGCCATCGACCCGCCCTTTACGATTGAACTGCGGCGTGACTCGACCCAGGTTGTGCTGCAGGCGAACGGGCTCGGACTCTTTCGTGTGCGATGAACCAAGCACGGCCACAGCCGGCTGGCTTTACCCTGATTGAAGTGCTGGTGGCCTTGACCATTGTTGCCGTGGCCCTGATCTCTGCGCTGCGCGCCACGGCGACGCTGACTCAGGGGGCACAGGACCTGCGGCTTCGAGCCTACGCATTGTGGAGCGCAGAGAATCGGCTGGCGACGATTCGCATGCGCAGCGAGTGGCCCGAGCTCGGTACGCGGCGCTTCGATTGCCCTCAGGGGGGCGTACGCTTGGTGTGTCAGGAAGAAGTGTTTGCCACCCCGAACCTATTCTTTCGCCGCGTCGAAGTCTCCGTACGCGAAGCGGATGCGCCCGAGCTCGATGCGGCGGCGCTGGCGCGGCTCGTCGGCTTTGCCACCAATGTTCCGGGGGGGTGATGGCGTCTAAAGGCGCCGAGCGCCGCTCGACGCGGGGATTCACGCTGCTCGAACTGTTGGTCGCGATCGCGCTGCTCGGGGTTCTGGCGGTCTTGTGCTGGCGTGGTTTGGACTCGGTGTTGGCCACGCGTGAGCGCTTGAATCGCGATGGCGAGTCCCTGCGGGCAATGACGATGGCTTTTGCGCAACTCGACGACGACCTCCGTCGGACTTGGGCGGTACGCACGATGCCCGTTGTGCCACGGACCGTTCGATTTATGGTTATCAACGATCAAGTGGTTCTGGAGTTGGCTCGCCTGGGCGGATCCGCTTCCGATCCGACGCGGATTGATCGCGTCGTTTGGCGCTTGCGGGAGTCGAACTTGGAGCGAGGCGTCGCCGCCAACACGTCCGCCGAACTGGTTTGGCAACCCATCTTAAGCGAGGTTCGTAGCGTCCAATGGCGTGCCTGGCCCAGCGCACAGTCTTGGCAAACCGGGGAAGCGCTCGCCTTGCAAGCGGATCAGGCTGACGCGGCCGTGGCTGCGGATCGCGCTGCGGATCCGCCCCTGGTTGGGGTCGAGCTGACGCTCGAGCGCCTCGACGGCGGGCAGTTTCTTCGGGTCTTTGCGGTTCGTGATTAGGGTGCCTCTCGCGGGTCGGACAAGCGCGCCGATGGTCGGGCTGGCGTTGCCGCGGGCGCGCGGCGCTGCCATTGTCACCGCGCTTTTAATCGTCGCGTTAGCAACAACGATCGTGGCAGCCCTGTTTGCGCGTCAGAGCGGTAGCGTCCGCATGATTGAAAATCGGCTTGAAGGTACGCAAGCCCGCTGGATTGAGCGCGCGGCAATCGATTGGGCGCGCATCATCCTGCGCCAAGACGCCCGTACCAGTAGCACCGACCACCTGGGCGAGCCATGGGCAGTCCCCGTTGCACAAACATCCGTGGACACCGCGGTGGGCGCTGCCGGGAAACTCGGTGAGCGGGCGCAGGCGGCGCAACTGAGCGGACAGATTTTGGATATGCAAGGGCGCTTCAACTTGGCAAACGTGGTTCCGAAAGGGCAAGTCGATCCGCTCGAGGCGGCCTCGCTGCGCAACCTGTTGACGCTGGTCGGACAACCCGCGGCGCTTGCCGAGCCGCTCATCGACCGTTTGCGGGCAGCGACGGTCGCTGAGCCGACGGAGACACCCAATCAGCCTGCGGCCCCGAGCCCGGCCCCGCGCAAGCGGCCCACGGCCCTACCGATCCGACGCGCGGCCGATCTGCTGACGATTACCGGCTTTGATGCCACTGCGGTGGCTGCACTCGAGCCCTTCATCATTGCGCTGCCGCGACCGGCGCCAATTAATGTAAACACCGCAGCGGCCGAAGTGATTGCAGCCCGGGTACCCGGCATGGATCTGGCTCAGGCGCGCGCATTGGTTGCCAAACGAGAGCGCATTCCGTTTCGCGATCTGACGGATGCCAATCAGGCCGTCGACCCCCAGTCGACGGTTTTCAGCGCCGAACGCTGGGCTGTCACATCGTCGTGGTTTCTCGTACGAGGGGCGGTACGCTACGATCGAATCGAAACGCGCACGGATACCCTGTTGGAACGCAAAAGTCGGGACTTAGTGGAATTGGTATGGCAGGACCGTTACTGAGGCGCAGTCGCCCGGCGACGCAGGCAGTCGCCTGGTTGCCGCCACGTCCAAGCTCGGCATCCGAAGCGCTTGAGCTCAACGATTCAGCATCATTAACGATCTGGTCGGATGCGAACGGGCCGCGCCACGTCACGCTCGGAGAATTGGCTGGGTTGCGCGAGCTTGCGCTCGTGTTTGACGCGCGGGATGTCTTACTGATTCCCGCCGAAGTGCCTGCGTTAAGCGGCGCTCGACTCGAGCAAGCGCTACCGAACCTGATTGAAGACGTCGTCCTACAGGAAGCCCAAACCTGCCGGATTGCGATCGGTCCCACGCTGCCCGACGGGCGTCGTCTTCTGGGCGTGATCGATCGTGTTTGGTACGACGCCGTCGCGAGTGCGTTTCAGCGCAAAGGGATTCGATTGAGCGCCGCCTGGCCAGCCCAATTGGTGATTCCGTGGCAAGAAGCGACATGGTCGATTGCGCTCGTGGGCCAGTCGCTGACCGTGCGCTGCGGCGCGGGCGATGGTTTCGGTTTTGCTTACGAACCCGAGCGTCTCGCCGAGATCCTCGAGACGCTATGGATTACGGCTCAGGCAGCGCAGGGGGAGCCAGCGCTCGTGCAGGCGCTCCACGTGTACGGTGATGATGTGGCCGCGCTCACGCAACTGCGCACGGCGCTCGCCTCGTGCGGATGGGCGCCAACTTGCCGTGCCCACGCCCTCGGCGTGCCGGTGTCGGCCAGCCTTGATCTCGTGCAGGCGGTTGTCGGGCGCACGCGCCCGACGAGCGCCGTGGGCACGTTTGAGTGGGCCGCGTGGCGCTGGCCGTCCGCCCTTGCGTTAGCTTGTGGCCTGGTGTGGATGCTGGGGCTGAATTTGCAGTGGGCGCGCCTCGCCAGCGAGGCCTCCGCGATTGACCTCGCGATTGAACAACGGGTGCGCGCCGTCTTGCCCCCTCCCACTCCGATTGTCGATCCGTTGGTGCAACTGCAGCGCCGACTCGATACGGCGCGGGTTTCAGCGGGCGAGCCCGCGAGCGACGACGCGGTGGTGCTACTGACCCGGCTCTCGCAGGCCTTGGGCGCGCGCGCCAACGATGCATTGCGCTCGCTGGAATATCGTGACGGACGCTTGCGGGTCAAGTTTCAACCGGGTTGGGCGGATGCCACTGCCGCGCGGCAGAACCTGCGCGAAACCGCGGCAAGTCATCAATTGCGGCTGCGCTTTGACGAAAGCGATGGCGCGGCGACTGTGAGCCTGATGTGATCGACCGAGTGTCTGGCTTGGAGGTGCTGCGGACTCGCTGGAGCGGACTGGCACGGCGTGAGCGCGCGTTGTTGGGCTGTGCAGCCGTGGTTTTGTTGCTCGCTCTGGTGGACATGGTTCTCGTTAGCCCGGCGCTGCGGGGAATTGCGCGATTGGAACGTGAGTTGCCTGAACGACGCGTGCAACTGGCAACCATTGATGAACTGTCGAATCAGTTCCTCGCGCTCAGCGCGAAGGCTGCGGCGCCCTCTGGCTCTGCTTTGGAGAAGGAACTCGAGCGGGAACTCGAGCGCGCCGCAAAGTCCTTGGGCGGAGCCGAACGCGTGGCGGGCGGCGACGCGCTGGCGCAGGAACTACGTTTCAAAAGTGTGCAGGTGGCACCGTTTTTCGCCTGGCTCAGCAGCACGCAGCGCGATTTGCGCGTTCGGGTCACGAGCCTTGAAATGGAACGCACTCCGACACCGGAAATGGTGAGCGTGCGGGTACGCTTCGAACGCCCGCCGACAGAAACGCGCTAGTGCTGAGCGGGCGAGCCACTGCAATGGCAAGTAGGGTAGGGGGTGGCCGTGGCGCCCGTCTTGGTTCATGGATTGCGGGCGCCCTCCTGATGGTGACCATTGCCGTGAGCGTCATCGCACTGGCGCCACCGACGATCTTGCTGGATACATGGCTGACAAGCGTCAGCGCGGGGCGGGTGCGCTTGGCGCAGGTCCAAGGCACGCTTTGGCAAGGCTCTGGGCGCTTGGTCCTGGTCGACCCGGCTCGACTGCAAATCGTCGAGGCGGCGCCCCGACCCTTGGCCGGCTTGGCGCTCCCCGGACGGGTGGCGTGGGAGATCTCACCGCGCCTGTTATTCGGTATTTTTGACGCCAGGGTGACGATGCTGAATGGGACCGAGCCTCTGCATGTATTGGGTTCCGTGGCGACCGGTATCCGCCTCGGTGCCGGTACGCTCGACTGGCCGGGGCTCGAACTCGAGGGTCTCGGAGCGCCCTGGAATACGGTCCGCCCGCGCGCGCGCGCACACTTGAGCTGGGAACCCATGGTGATTGACTCTGGTGGAATTCGCGGCACACTGGCGCTCGAGCTGAGCGAGGTCGCTTCGGCGCTGAGCCCCGTGCGTCCGCTGGGGAGTTGGCGTCTAGCGGTCCAAGCGCGCGGAAAGGACGCTTCGCTGCGGATGGAAACGCTCGCAGGACCTGTGCACCTGGAAGGCGACGGGCAGTGGCGCGCTGGGGCAGGGTTGAGTCTTCGACTGCTGGCGTGGCCGGACAACGAGTACCAGGCGGCGTTGTCGCCGCTGCTCAATTTAATCGGGCCGCGCGAGAGCGGCCGAACCCTGATTCGCGTGGGAGTTTGAATTGTCGATGCAACCCGTGCCCGCCATGGCACTTCGTTTGAACCACCCGCCCATGGAACCCCGCAGCGTCAAGAACCGGAACCGCCTGCGGTGCTTGGCGGTGGCGCTTGCGTGCTTGGGGTTCCCATTCGCGGCAACGTCGCAAGCGGCGCAGCCCAAAGCGGTTAAGGCCAAATCAGCAACGGTGAGGCCGGAAGCGGAGGCGGCCAGCGTGCCTGCGATCGCGAAGCCCAACGAGCCCGTCGAGCTGAATTTTCGCGACGCCGACCTGGACGCGGTGATCGGTGCATTTGGCCATTTGATTGGCCGTACTTTTGTCGTCGATCCGCGCGTCAAGGGCAAACTGACGCTGGAAACACCCAAGCCCGTGGCGCGCGCCATTGCTTTGCAAATGTTGCAATCCTCCCTGCGCATGCAAGGGTTTTCGATCGTCGAATCGGGGGGATTGTTGCGCGTTGTTCCGGAGGCGGATGCCAAAGTGCAGGGCGGCAAAGTAACGACCGCGACTGCGGATAGTTCGCGCGCCGCCGCCTCGGGTGATCAGATCCTGACGCAGGTTTATCAGCTGCGAAACGAGTCGGCGTCCAATCTCGTCGCCGTGTTACGCCCGCTGATTGCGCCGAACAATACGATCACCGCGTACCCCAACAACAATTCTTTGGTCGTAACAGATTACGCGACGAACCTGCAGCGGATCGGTCGATTAATCGAGGTCCTCGACAACCCCGCGGTGAACGAGGTCGAGGTTTTACCGTTACGGCATCTGATTGCCGCCGACCTGGCCAATGTGCTTGCGCGTTTGCTTGACGACGCGAATCGAGCGGGCCAGGGCGCTCAGGTCGAACCTGGCCAGCGGGCGCTGGTGTGTGCCGACCCCCGCAGCAATTCCTTGCTCCTGAGGGCTACCAGTCCGAGCAAGGTGGCGCTCGCACGTAGTCTCGTTGCCCGTTTGGATCAACCGTCTGCGACCCCGGGGAATTTGCACGTCGTTTATCTGCGTAACGCCGAGGCGACTCGTTTAGCACAAGTGTTGCGCGGGGTTTTGAGCGGCGCCTCGGGGGCGGGCGGTGCGTTCGACTCCAGTGCGAGTGGGGGGGGCTTGAGCACCAACTCGACGGGCGGCGCCGGTTTTGCAGCGAGCCCCAATACGGGCCCGGGTGCGCTCACCGGCACCGGGCAAAACGCGATGCAGACGGGTCCCGCTGGCCTTGGCCAGGGCGCTGCAATCGGCACTGGCTTTGGTACAGGAAGTAATACGAGTGGGTCTGGCAATGCGGCGAGCGCGGCCCAAAGCGGATTCACCGCCGGGGGCGCAACCGTGGCGGCCGACTCGGCTACCAACTCCCTCATCATCATCGCGGCGGAGCCGATCTATCGCAATCTGCGTAGTGTGATCGACCTATTGGATGCGCGCCGGGCGCAGGTCTTCATTGAATCGCTGATCGTTGAAGTGACCGTGAGCAAGTCCGCTGAACTCGGCGTGCAGTTCCAGTTTCTCCAGGCGCCCAAGGCGGGCGGCATGGGCGGGATTGGCGGAACTAACTTCACGACCACGGGCTCGCCCACCAACATCATTGGCCTCTCGCAAAACATCGCGGGTGCCGCACAGGGCCTCAATCTTGGAATTATTCGGGATGTCAGTATTCCCGGGGTGAGCGGAAATTCGGTGGTCAACCTCGGCTTGTTGGCGCGCGCACTCGAGCAGAGCGGTTCCGCCAATATTCTGGCAACACCCAATTTGCTGACGCTCGACAACGAGGAGGCGCGCATCACGATCGGTCAGAACGTACCCTTCATTACGGGGCAGTTTCTCACTGCGAATACCGGCGCCAGCGTCAGTCCGTTCCAGACGATAGAACGACGCGATGTCGGTACAACCCTTCGGGTTCGCCCGCAGATCTCGGAGGGGGGGCTCGTCAAGCTACAGATTTTCCAGGAGGTCGCGAGCGTCGATACCTCGCAGAACAATTCCGCCGGATTGATTACCAATCGGCGTGCGATCGAGTCGAACGTTCTGGTCGATGACGGCCAGATGGTGGTGCTGGGCGGCTTGATCCAGGAAACCGTTGAGGGCTCGATCGACAAAGTGCCAGGTTTGGGCGACTTGCCTTTGATCGGACAGCTGTTTCGCTTCGATAAGCGATCGCGCAAAAAGACGAACCTTCTGGTCTTCCTGCGCCCAGTTGTGTTGCGATCTGCGCAAGCGTCCTGGGAACTGACAGCGGATCGGTACGACTACGTCCGACGCTTGCAGTCCGAGGTTGCGCTACCTCCACATGGCGTTTTGCCGGACTTCCCCGCGACGACTCTGCCCGCGATGACAGTCAAACCCGAGCCGAGCGCGGGCGCTCTTCGGCCCGGCGTAACGACGTTGCCATGAGTGTCTCCAGCGCACCCACCGTGCGCATCCCGTATGCGTTTGCGCGCAGCCAGCGTGTTTTGTTGGTGATGCAAAACGCCGACGAGGCCGAGGTCTGGATCGACCCCAGTACGCGTCCAAGCGCTTTGGCCGAACTGAACCGCAGTGTGCCGCTGCGGTTGCGGCCGGTGCGCAAGAGCGTGGCCGAGTTGAATGCCGCGCTCGCGCGGGCGTATTCCGGCGCCAGCGGTAGCGCCGCCGCCGTCGCCGAAGAGGTGGAGAGCGATCTCGATCTCTCGCGGCTGCTGCAGGACATCCCGGAAATTGAGGATTTGCTCGAGGCCGAAGACGATGCTCCGGTGATTCGGATGATCAACGCGTTGCTGACGCAGGCGGCGCGCGACGGTGCGAGCGATATCCATATCGAGCCGTTCGAGTCGTTTTCGCTCGTGCGATTTCGTGTCGATGGCAGCCTGCGCGACGTTGTGCGCCCGAAACGGGCACTGCACGCGGCGCTGGTGAGCCGAATCAAGATCATGGCGCAGCTCGATATCGCCGAAAAACGTCTGCCGCAGGATGGTCGAATCACCCTGCGCGTGGGAGGGCGTCCGATGGATGTTCGCGTCTCGACCTTGCCGACCGGACACGGTGAGCGCGCGGTCTTGCGTTTGCTCGATAAGGAGGCGGGACGACTCGATTTGTCGCGTTTGGGAATGGCGTCTGCGACCTTGTCAGCCTTCGATCGGTTGAGCCACCAGCCGCATGGCATCGTCCTCGTGACGGGGCCGACCGGCTCCGGCAAAACCACAACCTTGTACGCCGCGATGGGGCGCCTGGACGCGACCACGACCAATGTGATGACGGTGGAAGATCCGATCGAATACGACCTCGAGGGGATCGGACAAACGCAGGTCAATGCGCGTATCGACATGACCTTTGCCAAGGCCTTGCGCTCGATCCTGCGCCAGGATCCGGACGTCATCATGATTGGCGAAATCCGCGACCTCGAAACCGCGCAAATCGCCGTGCAAGCCAGTCTCACCGGGCACCTGGTGCTGGCGACGCTGCACACGAACGATGCCGTGAGCGCGATCACGCGTCTGATCGATATGGGCGTCGAGCCTTTTTTGCTTTCGTCGAGCTTGCTCGGGGTTTGCGCTCAGCGCTTGGTCCGTCGTTTGTGTACCAGTTGCCGCGAGCCGGAACCTTTTGTCGCCGGGGCGTGGCGTGCGGTGGGTTGCCCGGTATGCGCCCGCACGGGGTTCCAGGGTCGTACCGGAATCTATGAATTATTGGTCGTCGACGACATCATCCGCGCGCGCATTCACGAACGCGCCGCTGAAGCCGAGATTCGGCGCGCCGCCCTGGCCGCCGGGATGGTGAGCATGCGCGAAGACGGACAACGCTGGGTGCAGACGGGCACAACTTCGCTCGACGAGGTGATCCGCGTGACGCGAGACTGAGGGCGACATGCCGGCATTTCGCTACGAAGCGTCGACCCCGAGTGGTCAGGTCGAATCCGGTTTGCTTGAGGCCGATAGCGCACGCGCGGCGCGCACCTTGTTGCGTGAGCGCGGATTGGTGCCACTGACCGTCGATGGCGTGGCGGGCGGCGTTGGCCAGCCATCGTCTTGGCGGGCGCGTCTGACGCAGGCCGACCTCGCGATCGTGACGCGTCAGTTGGCTGGCCTCCTGAGCGCTCGTCTGCCCCTTGAACAAGCACTCAACGCCGTCATCGAGCAAGCTGAAAATGAACGGGTTCGGGAGCGCTTTGCGGCCGTCCGCAGCGAAGTCGTTGCTGGCCATGGCATCGCCGCCGCGCTCGGGCGTTTCCCGCGCGATTTTCCGGAGGTCTATCGGGCGTTGATTGCCGCCGGCGAGCAGTCCGGCGATCTGGCGGTGGTGATGTCGCGCTTAGCCGATTGGGTCGAGTCGCGCAGTGCGCTGACGCAGCGCGTGACGATGGCTTTCCTCTATCCGGGGATCGTGACCGCGGTCGCCTTGCTGGTTATCGTTGGCTTGTTGACCTATGTCGTGCCGCAAGTGGTCGGTGTCTTTGTGCAAACCCGCCAGAAGCTTCCCTTCCTGACCGTTGCGCTCATCGCTGCCAGCGATTTTTTGCGAGCCTGGTGGTGGTTGCTCGCGGCCGCGCTCGGCGCTGCCGCCTTGGGCGCCCGGGCATTGCTTGCCCAGCCTGCGATCCGGCTGCGCTGGGATGCACGGTTGTTGCAGGTCCCGGTGATCGGACGCATGGTTCGGGGTCTGAACACGGCGCGCTTCGCGAGCACGATCGCGATTCTCGCCAACGGCGGCGTGCCCCTGCTCAGGGCCCTCGAGGCGGGCGCGCAGACGCTCGGGAATCAGGCTTTGCGGCGCACCGTTGACGAGGCGATCGGCCGCGTCCGCGAAGGTGCGAGCCTCGCGCGTGCGCTTGCCGCGCAGGGCCGCTTCCCGCCGATGCTGGTGCACTTGATTGCCAGTGGCGAGGCGACGGGTAACCTTCCCGCGATGCTCGAGCGCGCGGCTGCCTTACAGGCGCAAGAGGTCGAACGCCGTACCATGACCTTGACGGGGCTGCTGGAGCCCGTACTGATTCTTGCAATGGGTGGAATCGTTTTGATTATCGTTTTGGCTGTCTTAATGCCGATTATTGAAATTAACCAATTGGTGCGCTGAGATGGCATGGTTTGAAGTAGCGCTGTTGATATTGTTGATTTTTATCAATGGTCTCTTCGCGATGACTGAAATTGCGCTGGTGACGGCGCGTCGCGCCCGGCTACAGCGTTTGGTCGATGAGGGCGATCGGGCGGCGGCGGCGGCGGTGCGCTTGGGCGAGGATCCGACGCGGTTTTTGTCGACGGTGCAAATTGGCATTACTTCGATCGGCATCCTGAACGGGATCGTCGGCGAGATGGTGCTGGCGCAACCGCTGGCAAGCTGGCTCGAGGCGCAGTACGCCTTGCAATCCGGAACGGCTGGCTTGCTCGCGACTGGGCTGGTCGTCGTCGTCGTGACCTACATCTCGATTGTGTTGGGGGAATTGGTCCCCAAACGACTCGGGCAAATCCATCCCGAAGCGATCGCCCGTGTGGTGGCGCGGCCGATGTTGTGGCTGGCGGCGGCGACGCGTCCGTTCGGTCGCTTTTTGACCGCATCGACCGAATTTGTACTTGGCTTGTTTGGCGTGCGCGCGCGCGGCATGCCAGCCGTCACACAGGAGGAGATCGATGCCCTGCTCGCGGAAGGCTCCGAATCGGGCGCCATCGAGGCCCAAGAACATGCCATGGTGCGCAATGTGTTCCGGCTCGATGATCGGCAGATCGGCTCCTTGATGGTGCCGCGCGGGGATGTTGTCTGCCTAGATCGCTTGGAGCCAACGGAAGAAAACCTGCGTCGCCTCGAGGCGTCCCAACACTCGCGATTTCCCGTCGTACGGGGCGGCTTGCACGACGTCGTGGGCGTTGTGGCTGCGCGCGCCCTGCTCGGTGCAACGCTACGCGGAGAGCCGCTTGATCTCGCGCGCGAGGGATTGTTGCAGCCCCCCGTATTTGTCCCCGAAAGCCTCACGGGGATGGAGTTGCTGGAGAACTTTCGCTCCTCCGGGGTTCAACTTGCATTCGTGATCGACGAGTACGGTGAGGTGCTAGGGATCGTCACGCTACAGGACGTGATGGAGGCCATTACCGGCGAATTTAAACCGCATCACGCCGATGACGCCTGGGCCGTTCAACGCGACGACGGCAGTTGGCTACTCGATGGGCTGATCCCAGTACCCGAGTTGAAAGATCGCCTCGGGCTGCGCACGGTACCCGAGGAGGACAAGGGACGCTTTCATACGCTCTCCGGGATGTTGATGTTGATGCTGGGACGACTGCCCGCCGTGACCGATCGGGTGGTGTGGGAGGATTGGTCGTTTGAGATTGTCGACATGGACGCCAAGCGGATCGATAAGGTGCTGGCGGTTTCGATTGCCGTGACGCCGACCCACGACGAGCTGAACTTGCCGCCCGTGGGCGCTTGAGCGCACGCGCCGCGACGCGCTAGAGCGCTCGCGCCGCCCCGTGCTAGAGCGCCACCGCTTGAGCATAGCCGGTCAGTTCTAAGTAGCCGCGGCCAATTTCAGGCGCATCGTCGCGATCGCCATCGAGCAGTCGCACGGCGCCTTCCCAGTAAAAGCCGCCCGTACTGGCCCGCGCGTCGACTTCCTGCGCGTCGAGCAAAGGCAGTAATCGCAAGATGCGGGCAGCGCCCGAGGGCGTACTTTGCAAACGCAGGCGCATGGCGACGGGCCAGCGCGCGCCGCTCACGCTCGATTGCCACCAGCGTAGCGCCTCAAAGAGTGGGCCTTGTGCCCATGCGTTCAGCCCCAGCGATCGTCCCCGCGCATCGCGCCAGGCGAGGTGACGCCAGCGCGCGTTGCCCGCTGCATCGCGGGTTTGAAACGCCATCAGGTGGCCACCGTCGTGCAGATTGATACCAATCCAATCCCATCCAACGGCGCCGGGTTCGAGAAGCGTGCTCGACCATTCATGATCGAGCCAGGCTCGGCCACGCACGCTCTGAACCGCCGCAGCGGAGGCCTGCGCGACCCCGTTGGGCGCCGTAAGGCGGAGTTCGCCCGTCACCTCAAGCTGCGGGCGGCTGTAGTAGTAGCTGGCTTGATAGGGCCCAGGCCCTTTCGCCGAGACACCGTTGAGGCCTTGCAGAACTGGGGGTCCAGGGGCTCGAAAGCGCAGCGAATAGTCAAACGCGTCCGTCTTCACGAGGGCGCGGTAGCCATCGTTGGCGTCACGCTCAAGTGACCACCCGCCGACACGCACCTGGGTGTCACCGATCGCGGCGCTCGCGAGTCCGAAGCCGGCGCGGGCCGCCCGCTGCGCATGCAAGAGCCGACTTTGCTCCGGCACGCTGAGGGCCGCGTGGGCGAACAGTAACTGCGTGGGCGCGAAGGCGCTTGGGCTGTCGTCTGGATAAGTGGTCCGGCTGCGAAAAAACGTTAACTGCAGCCCGCAGGGCCCTTGCTGCGGACGTTCGAGCCAGGCGGTGATGTACCACCATTCGGTCCGAAAGGTGGGGTGGGCACCGTGGTCGGCGGGGAACACAAGCGGCCGCGGGCGCACGCGCTCGTAAGCCTGCGCCGTGCTCGAGGCGCCCATCAGGAACCCCGCCGCCACGTGCAGCAGGCTTCTTCGCTGCGGGTCCATGCAGTCCCGACTATCCAAGCGCGCGCACCGCTTGGAGAGGCCCGCGTTGGAGCGTGATGCCCGTGCCGAGGCGCGCTGCGAAGACCGCCGCCAGAAGCAAGCCGAGGGCTGTTGCGACTAGGAGCCCGGTCGGCAGCGACCACGTCATCGTCCAGTGAAAGGACTCTGGGTTCACTTTAAAAATCAGAATGGCAGCGATTGCTGCGCCGGTTGCGCCCCCCCAGAGTACGCCGAGTCCCGCGATGAGGGCTGCCTCGATGGCAATCTGTTGACGTAGCAGCTCGGTGGTTCCCCCGAGGTGGCACAGCACCGCGAACTCTTGTCGTCGGGCCAGCGCTTGGCCGCCAAAGGCGGCGGCGACGCCCAACAACCCGACCAGGATTGCAGCCGCCTCGAGTGCGTAGGTGACGGCGAAGCTACGATCAAAAATCGTCAGTGAGAGAGCCCGCAGATCGTTCGCGCTGCGCAGCTCGATCGGCGCGCCGCGCGGGAGTGCTGTGCGCACTGCCTGCGCGACAGTCTCGGCTTGGGCATTCGGCGTGAGCCAGATGGCAGCATCGCTCACCGACCCGTCACCACTCAGGCGCCGATACGTTTGCGCGTCGATCACAATTGCGCCGTTCTGGCGCGCATAGTCGCGCCAGACCCCACAGACCATGCCGGGTGTCGCTTCCCCGGCGCCGATCGGCAGTGCCAGAGAGTCGCCGACTTTGATTTTCAGGCGGTGCGCCAGGGGTTCAGAGATCCAGATCGGGATCTTGCCCGCAGCGGCACACTCCGCAGTCGCTAAAGCGCTACCCAGGATCGGTAGCGTGGTTGCCGGGTTGCTTGTATCGAGCGGGCGTGCAAGCAGCGCGACGGCGGGTGACTGGGGGTCGAGTAAGAGCTCGCGGCTGCGCAGAAACTCGATGCGGGCCACGCCGGGCGTTTGCGCCAGGCGCGCCTGCGTGGTCGCGTCAAACCCGCCACTGCCGCCCGCGCTCGGCGCACGCAAGTAGAGATCCGCCGGCAGTACCGTGTCGAGCCACTGGCTAACGGAACTACGAAAACTCTCCACCATGATTGCCATGGCGCAACCGAGCGCGAAGCTCGCAACCACACCGGCGACGATTCCCGTTGCCTGTGCAGGCGCCTGGCTTACCCGACGCAGTGCCAGCCAAACCGGTGGGTAGGACCAGAAACTCCGGTTCGCGGAACCGATCCATGGCCGCACGAGCGTCGCGATGAGCGCCGGCACGAGCAGGATTGCCCCAAACAGCCAGCACGCAATCGCAAGGTAAGCGCCAATCGGCAGATCGGCGATGGGCGGCAATAGGAGCAGCGCGACGCCGATTGCGCCGAGGCCAAGGGCACCGATCGCCTGGGTACGCGCGCTGTTTGGGTCGATCGATTCCCCGCCCGCATCGCGTAGCCCCTCAATCGGTCGCAGCAGGGCGCTCTCGCGTGCGGGGATCCAACTCGCGGCTGCGCCGACCGCGGTACCGAGCGCAATGAAGCCCAAGAGCGTAACGGGATTGAGGTGGAGTCGCGATGTCGCGGCAAAGTAGCCCCCGCCTAAATCACCGCCCGCGACCACCAACAGAGCCTGCGCACCGGCAACCCCGAGCGCCGCGCCCAACAGGCTACCCAGCAGCGCGACACTCAAGCCTTGAGCCGCGACCAGCGCCGCTACGCCGTGGGGGGGCATTCCCAAAACTCCCAACAGGGCTAGCGTGGCGCGCTGGCGCCGCACCGCGAGCGAGAGTGCGGTCCAGACAAGAAAACCCCCGGTAAAGAGGGCTACCAGCGCGAGCACGGAGAGGTTCACCCGGTACGCACGCGAAAGATTCGCCATGCGCTGCACGCCAACCTCGGGGGTGACGAGTTCGAGGCTTCCTAGCCCAGCTTGCTGAAGCCGGTTGCGCAGGCGCTCGAGGGCGATCGCCCGCGGTAGCCCGGGCTGCAAACGCAGATCGATTCGCGTCAGCTGGCCGAGTGCGTGGCAGCGCCATTGGGCGGTGGCCAAGTCGAGTACCAGGGTCGGGTCGGGCAGGTCGACCCGACCCGCGACGCGCAAGCGAAGTGGCTCGAGCCCAACTGGGATGACAACGGTGTCGCCGTCGCGGGGAGCGCCCAGATTTTGGCGCAGCGAGTCCGACAGAAAGGCCTGATCGACAGCGAACAGCGTCGATTCGGACCCCGCCGAGGCAAGCTGAGGCACGAGCGCCGGGGTGAGCGATGCGGCGCGGAACACGTCGATCCCGAGCACGCGAAACGCAGTCTGGCGCGAAGTGCCCAGACGCAGCTCCAGCACGGGGCTGGCGTCGAGCACTTCGGGGGCCTGCGCAATCAAGGGCCACGCCGATTCGGCAAAATTGCCCTGCGGGCTGATGAGCTGCAGCTGCGCCTCACCATTGACGCGACCGAGGGCATCGCGAAACTCCTCGAGGGCGGAGTCATTGATCAGTTCGATCGCCAATGCCATCGCGACCCCGCTAGCGACCGCGAGCATGGCCACCAACCATCGTCCGGGCTGCATCTGCCAGGCAGCGAGCGACCACCAACGCAACAAAACGCCGTAGCGTGGCGCGGAATGTCTGGGCGGGGTCGCGAGCTCAGGCAAGGCCGAGAATGTCCCCAGACCGGTCGCACGCTACCAAACGCTCGGGCTCGAGTCGCAGGCAGCGATCGGCTGTCGCGGCCGCTTGTTGCGAATGAGTCACCAGCAAGATGGCCGCGTGCGCTGCTCGCGCGGTCTCCCGCAACAGACTCAGAGCGCGCTTGGCGCTGACGGGGTCCAGATTGCCGGTCGGTTCATCCGCCAGAATCACCGGAGGGCGGTGCACGAGTGCACGCGCGAGCGCAACACGCTGTTGTTCGCCCCCCGATAGCTGACCCGGTAGTGCTTGTAGCCGTTCGCCCAGTCCGAGACCGTGCAGCAGCGCACTCGCCCGTTCGCGCGCCAGGGATTCGGCTTGTCCGCTAAGCAGCAATGGCAAGGCGACGTTTTGTGCCAAGGTCAGATGCGGCACGAGATGGAATGCTTGAAAGACAAAGCCGAATAGTCGTCCCCGCGCGCGTGCGCGCTCCCGGGGACCGAGTTGGTCGATCCGAAGGGGGTTGCCGTCGTCGTCGACCGTGACGCTGCCGCTGTCGGCCTGATCGAGGCCGGCGATCAGATTAAGCAGGGTTGACTTGCCGACCCCGGATTCACCAATTACCGCGACACACTCGCCGTGCGCAAGATGCAAATCAATCCCGCGCAAGATCCAGCGATCCCCC
>Ga0136644_10001333_pt1 | contig 19759 bp, 12 predicted proteins | sample C_130820_EF_Meta_FD_94780 | JGI IMG/M metagenome (GOLD analysis project Ga0136644, IMG submission 94780) | Freshwater microbial communities from Lake Croche, Canada to study carbon cycling - C_130820_EF_MetaG (v2) (version 2) | ecosystem: Environmental > Aquatic > Freshwater > Lake | place... | reverse complement strand
GGGCGCGGGTCAGACGTTGACCGGGTACAACACCATGTATAGCGGTCCGCGGCAACCGGGTGAGGCGGATGGTCCGGAAGAGTGGCACGTCGTCCTTTTGGATAACCGACGGACCGAATTGCTCGCCGATCCCGAGCAACGGGACGCGCTGCACTGCATCCGTTGCGGGGCCTGCCTGAATGTCTGTCCCATCTTTCGCAATGTCGGAGGCCACACTTACGGCACCGCCTATTCGGGGCCAATCGGCAGTGTGATCACTCCGCACCTGCGGGGACTCAAGGACTGGAAACACCTGTCCGGGGCTTCATCGCTATGCGGGGCCTGCACGGAGGCCTGTCCGGTGAAGATCGATCTGCACCATCATCTCCTCCAAAACCGCCGCAATGCCGTGGTGGAGGATGCACCCTTGCTGGAGCGATTGGCGTATCAGTTGTTTGCCGTGGTGGCGAACCATCCCACCTTGTGGCAGTTCGCCAAGGAGATGGGCCGGACTTTTCAGCCGTTCCATCGCTGGGTTTTGCGAACCAAGCTTGACCCGGCGAAGGCGTGGACCGCGACCCGCGACCTTCCACCCATGGCGGAAATGAGTTTCAAGGAATGGTGGAGGACCCGCCAATGAGCGCTCGCGAACAAATCCTCGGTCGCATTCGGGAAGCCCTTCGCAAGCCCGCACCATTCCCCGGCCATACCCATGCCGACCACCCTTCGGCAAATCACCCGCCACACCCGCCAGTTCCACCTGTGGGTGCCGGGCGTTCCGCCTTTGCTGCGCCGGTGATTCCGCTACGTCCGTCGGTTGCCGCCCGTCCATGGCTTCCTCCTGGCGGAGTGACGCCGACGGAGCAATGGGAGCGATTCTGCGCGGCTTCGACGGAGCTCAAGACCGCTGTCCAGGAATTCGATTCCATCGAAGCCGCTCATGCCCGATTGCGCGAACTGGCAACGGAGCAGGGGTGGACCGGTGTTGCTTCTCACCATGCGCCGCTGACCGATGCCGCTGTTTCCGCTCTCGGACTTCCGACGCTTTTTACCGACGGTGGGTATCCGGTCAACGACCTGGAAAAGTGCTCCGTCGGTATTACCGAATGCGACGCCCTGGTGGCCCAAACCGGGAGCGTCCTGGTCACCAGCCGCAGTACAGGCGGACGTGCCTTGAGCGTTCTGCCGCCACATCACTTGGTGCTGGCGCGGCGGGCTCAACTGGTTCCCGACCTGGGGACCGCCCTGGAGCAGGCCAAAGCCCGGTACGCGCCCAACTGGCCGAGCATGATCTCGTTCATCACCGGACCAAGCCGCACGGGCGATATCGAACGCATTCTGGTCCTCGGAGCACATGGTCCCCGCCAACTCACCGTTTTTCTTCTGCCCTAGAATCTCTCTTTTTTAATATGTCCACCCCGACCTACCAGCATGTCCAGAATCTGTGGAAGGATGAAGCCGCCGCGGCTCTCGATCCTGTCGCCCGACTGGTTTATCGCTCCAACCAACTTGGCACCGACCAGCGCATCACCAACACCGGTGGCGGAAATACCTCCTCAAAGATTGAGGAACGGGACCCCTTGACCGGCAAGACCGTCACCGTCTTGTGGGTCAAAGGCTCTGGCGGCGACCTTCGGACCAGTCTACGGGAAAATTTTTCGTCCCTGTATCAATCCCGGCTGTTGGAATTGCAGGAGGTCTATCTGGCCCGCCCGGACAAGGGCCTCAAGTCGGTGGCAGAGGACGACATGGTGTCGATGCTGCCCCACTGCACCTTCAACTTGAATCCCCGGGCCGCCTCCATCGACACCCCGCTGCACAGCTTCATTCCGGCGCGGCATGTTGACCACATGCATCCCAATGCGATCATCTCCATCGCCGCGTCGGAACGTTGCGCCGACCTGACCCGGGAATTATTTGGCGGCCAGATGGCCTACGTCCCCTGGATGCGGCCCGGCTTCGAGCTGGGTCTGGCGATGCAGGACATCGTCCGGAAACAGCCGGACGTGACCGCCATCATGATGGGGCAACACGGCTTCATCTCCTGGCACGATGACGACGCGGCCTGCTATCACCGGACTCTCGGTTACATCGAACAGGCGGCGAGTCATATCGAACAGCGTTATGCCGCCAAAGGCGGAGATGCTGCGGCTTTTGGAGGTCCCCTTCATGCCGCCCTGCCTGAGGCGCACCGCCGGTTCGTCCTGAGTCGGCTTCTACCCTGGCTGCGGGGGCAATTGAGCGGCCAGAAGCGGCAGATTGCCACGGTTCAGGACGACGAAAAGATTCTGCGCTTTGTCAATTCGCACCACGCCGCGCGTCTCTCGGAACTCGGAACGTCGTGTCCCGACCATTTCCTGCGGACCAAAATCAAGCCGCTCTATCTGCCGCTAACCGCCGGTGAATTGCCCGGCACGAACGCGACCGAAGCCGAATTGCTGGCGCTGGTCGACCGCCTCAAGAAACGCCTCACGGACGGCATCGCGGCCTACCGTGTGGATTATGCGGATTATTACCAACGGTGCAAACGTCCCAATTCGCCTGCCATGCGCGACCCAAGCCCGACGGTCATTCTGTTGCCGGGAATCGGCATGGTGGCCTGGGGCAAGGACAAGTCGGAATCACGGGTCACGGCGGAATTCTACAACTGCGCCGTCGAGGTAATGCGCGGAGCGGAAGCCATCGATCGTTACATTGCCCTGCCCCAGCAGGAGGCGTTTGACATTGAGTACTGGCTGTTGGAGGAGGCCAAACTAAAGCGCATGCCGGCGGAGAAGGAGCTGGCGCGCCAGGTTATCGTGGTCATCGGTGCCGGCAGTGGTATCGGACGGGAAGTGGCTCATCGTCTCATCAAGGAGGGGGCTCATATCGTATGCGTGGATGTGAAGGCCGAGTCGGCCGAAGCCACCGCCCGGGAGCTGACCGCCAAATACGGTGCGGGCATCGGCGTTGCGGGGACTGGGGTTTCCAACTGCGGTGTCGCCATCGGCCTCGCTTGTGACATCACCAACCGGGCCAGTATCCGTGCTCTTCTGGACCAGGTTGCCCTGGCCTACGGTGGTTTCGACAGCATAGTGGTGACGGCAGGCGTATTCTGGCCCAGCGACACCACCGGCCATATTCCCGACGATAAATGGGAGTTTACGTTCCGGGTCAATGTGGTGGGCTCCTACCTGGTGGGCGACGAAGCCTTGCGAACATGGAAGGAGCAGGGCCTGACCGGGTCGCTGGTGCTCACCACGAGCGCCAACGCCGTCGTGGCCAAGAAGGGCAGTGTCGCCTATGACTGCTCCAAGGCCGCCGCCAATCACCTGGTCCGGGAACTGGCCATGGAGCTGTCACCGCTGGTTCGCGTGAACGGAGTCGCGCCGGCAACCGTGGTTCAGGGCAGTGCCATGTTCCCACGCGACCGCGTTATTGGTTCTCTCGCCAAGTACAACATCCCTTACAGCGAGACCGAGGAAGATGATGTCTTGCGAGGCAAGCTGGCCCGGTTCTATGCCGACCGGACCCTGACCAAGGCACCCATCACCCCGGCAGACCAGGCCGAGGCGTTCTTCCTGCTGGTGAGCCAGCGCTTGAGCAAGACCACCGGCCAGGTGATCACCGTCGACGGAGGCTTGCACGAGGCCTTCCTGAGGTAGGCAGGGAAAGCCTCGATTTAGGGCCGCTACAGATTCCGTGGCCGCCTGACGGACGGCGCAAGGAGGGTGGAAGCGGCGTCCCGCCGCTTTCCCTGGGGCTTGGACTAGGCCGCCGTCGATCCCGTAGTCGCCTGACGTCAGTGGGCGCTATCTCTACTCGGCCGGAACCCGTTACGAGAGAGCTCGGCGGGACCAAGGCCCAGTGAGGGGGGTTGGTCCGCAAATTCGCGCCGGTTGACTCAGATTCTGGAAACGCATCAGGCTGCGTGGATGACATCGGGTGCGAACCACTGACCTTCCGCAGGGGCGAAGCCAATAGGCCGCCCGCAGGGCCGTCCGCAGGACCTAATTGGACAGGTATTCCCTTGGGTCAGCGATTTTGCCGGCCAAAGCACTGGCGGCCACGGTGGCTGGACTCGCGAGGAAGACCTGCGATTCCTTGTGCCCCATGCGTCCGGGGAAATTCCGGTTGGTGGCGCTGATGCATTTCATCGGCGTGTTCATCCGTCCAAACGTATCGACGGGCCCTCCAAGGCATGCAGCGCAGCCGGCGTTTTCCGTCATTTGCACCCCGGCATCGAGCAGGATGTCCCACACGGTGCGTCCGCCCCAGCGGGTGCGGCGCAGGTCGTGGACAATTTCCGGCGTAGCCGGCACTCCAAAGGTGTCGATCACCACCCGCCGCCCCCGAATGACCCGTGCGAACTCCACGAAGTCACTGGTCTTGCCGCCCGTGCACGAACCAATGTAGGCGCGGTCCAATTTCACATGGCCCAATTCCTTGGCCTGCTTGCGGTTGCCCGGGTCAGGATGGCATGCGACCACCGGCTCCAGGCGGTCGAGATCAATCACCCACTCACCAATTGTGGTCTGGTCGTTGTCGACTTCGACCGGTTCATACGTCGACTTGGTTCCGTTCAGCCGGGTTCGGGACTCCACGTATTCGGCGGTTCGGGCATCAAAGGGGAAAATGCCATTCTTGCCGCCGGCTTCGATGGCCATGTTGGCGATGGTCATGCGGTCGTCCATCGATAGGGAGGACACGCCAGATCCGTCGAATTGCATCGCCCGGTAAGTCGCCCCGTCGAAGCCAATCTCGCCGATGATATGCAGGATGATGTCCTTGGCCATCACTCCGGGTTGGAGTTTGCCCTCAAGGCGGAAGCGCATGGTCTCCGGAACCTTGATCAACAACTTGCCGGTTCCCATGACAAATCCAGCGTCGGTATTCCCGATGCCGGTGGCGAACTGGTTGAAGGCCCCCGCCATGCAGGTGTGTGAATCCGTTCCAAACAGGATTTCACCGGGACGCGTATGACCTTTTTGCGGCAGGGCGGTATGGCAGACGCCGGCGTATTGCGACCCGTACTGGCGGTTCAACAAGCCCTGACTCGGGTCAAATTTCCAGGAGCCATTGGGGTCGTCGATGACGTCGTAGAAGTAGGGAATCTGCTGCTCGCGGACGAATTCCCGGAGAATGTCGACGTTCCGGTTGGATTTCGAATCGGCGGTGAAAATGTAATGGTCGGGAATAATGACGACACGGGAGGGGTCCCAGACCTTTGCCTGTCGTCCAAACTCGCGGTGAAACACACCAATCGTCCCGGGACCGCACACATCGTGGGTCATCAGCACGTCGGCATTCACCCAGATATTGTCCCCGGCAGCCACGCGAGCCTTGCCGGCGGCGCGTGCCAAAATTTTCTCTGTCAACGTCATGGCCCGAGGATCCTAGTCCAGCCACCCCCCTGAAAGCAAGGTCCCGAGGTTTGGGCTGCGACACTTCAAACAAATGACCTGTCCCTCTATCACTCAAAAACGGAATTTCCCCCCAAGTCCACTCTCGTTCTACGGTTCGGAACCATGAAAGGAAAAGGCCTCCTCGTCCTGCTCGTCGTCAGCCTGGTCTGGACCATATTCTTTGCTGCCGTCGATGGATCTCTCCTTTGGGACCAATTTCGCCAGATTCGCGCCACTGGCTTTCCGCAATCCACCGGAATCGTCAGCCACAGTCAGGTGACGTCTCATCAGGGGAGCAAGGGCGGCACCCAGTATGACGTGGAGATGGAGTACAGCTATCGTGTGAACGGTGAGGCGTTTAAGGGGGAACGTTATCGATATAATAACTATCCTTCGTCAGATTCAAAATGGGCCACTGTCATCGTCGATCAGCATCCCGTCGGTGCAGCCGTCCCTGTCTTCTACGACCCGCAAATTCCCGGCGAAGCCTTGCTGAGCCCCGGGATTGACGGTAGTGACCTATTCAACCTGCTATTTCTCACGCCATTCAACCTGATCATGGTCGGCCTTTGGGCGACCGTTTTCACAGTGCTCAAGGATAAAGTTCGCCCTCCCGTGGCAGGGGGTGCCCGATGGACTGAGGAACGGCGGTCGATCCGGGTGCGGCTTCCGCGTTATCCCGCAGCGGTCTGCGGCTTGGTCTTCATCGCCTTCGCTTCATTCATCAGTATTTTCCCCTTGGGAATTGGCTTTGGGTTTCACCCCAGCGTTCCCGTCGCCCTCCTCACCTGGGTCACCGTGTTGGGTGGGGGCCTGGGTGTCGCAGCTTGGCAATGGTTGAAGGCGGTGCGCGGCGACTTCGATCTGGTCATCCATCCGATGGAGCGCACGGTGGAGTTGCCCGCGACCTTCGGTCGCAAATGCCGTCGAAGGGAACCGTTCTCGGCGTTCTCCGGGATCAAGGTGGAAAATATTGTGGTTGGCGAATACAAGGGCGAACGGACTTACCGTCACGGGGTCATCCTCCAGCGAAAAGACGGCGGGACGGATCAGTTGACGGAATGGTGCCGTGAAGAAAGAGCCGTGAGTCTGGCCGAGTGGTTGCGGGAGCGTCTCCCCGGCGTCGGCTCTCCACCCGCCCGGCGGTAGGTCACCCGGCGGAATCAATCGACGGTACGCGACGGAGTCCGGTCAGTTGACCGGCGATCTTCCACAAAAAGAGGGGAATGTCGTGGGCATATCGAGGGATCATCCGGCGCGGTTCGGCACAGACCCGGAACAGCCATTCGAAACCGCTGCGCTGAATCCATCGCGGTGCCTGTCGAATGGTACCGGTGTGAAAGTCGAAGGCGGCTCCCACCCCAAGAAGAATCTTGGCGTCCAAGCGGTCCAGATTTTCCGCCATGAACCACTCTTGTTTGGGACAGGAGATGCCCACCCAAAAAAAATCCGGTTTCACCGCAGCCACCTGCGCTTTCAGTTCGGCCTGTTCCTCCGCATTCAATGGACGAAAAGGGGGACAATAGGTCCCGACGATTCGGGCCCCTGGATACCGGGCCTCAAAGACCGCCTTTAACTTTTCGGCAATGCCCGGTTTACCACCGTAGAAGAAATGGGTTTCACCCGTCCTCGGACTCCGTGCGAGAACGTTATCCATGACCTCCGGGCCATAGACCCGTCCCATTTCGCGGTGACCGGCCCATCGCCCCATCCAGACCATCGGCATGCCGTCCGGTGTCGTCAGCAGCGCCCGATTCTGGATCTGCCGAAGAGCCTCAGACTCCTGCGCGTAGATGACGCCATTGACCGTGGTCAGGGTGACGTATCCCCGAACACCGCCGGCCACGGCCCGGGCCAATAAGTCCAGGGCAGTATCCAGATTGAGGACGGAAATGCCCACCCCCAGAACATTCACCCGTGGCGGAGGCTCGAATGGCACCATGGGTCTGAAGATAGAAGAGGCTGTCAGCTGATGGAAGGATGGACCCATCACCCCAGGGTGACGGGTGATGGAGGATTCGGTATCGCAGGCCTTTTTTGACGCGTCCTTTTCCCATTCAGGAAAAGGCCGATCCACGTGTACCGAACGAGGGTCTGGTAGGTCAGAAGAAGAAAACCGGTCAGGACAACCGACAAAAGAGTCAGTTTGATCAGGGCCGGACCCGGCCAACTTCGGATAACGGCCTGGGCGGCAATCACCAGAGGCAGATGCGCCAGGTACATCCAGTACGAGGAATCGGATAAATACCGGATCCATGAGTTTTCCCGGGTGAGGAGCGACCGAAACAGGCCGATGCACCCGAACGTCATGAGCCAGGCGTAGGTGGCCTGCAGCACAGAGGCCGCAAGGTGATGAGAAGTCGTGGGCAGCAGATGATCCCGCCAGCCAAAGGTCCCCGTGGAAAATTCAAGCGCGAGCGGAAAGACCATCAGCAGGGTGAACGGCAGGAGCCAGCGCCAGGAACCTCCCCATTCTCCCTCCACATCCCCGGCATCGAAATACAGCGCTCCAACGAAGAAAAAGATGGCGTAATAGGCGAGGACATGCGGCATCGGCAGCAGCCCCATGGAGGTATCCGGACCGAATTCCCCGTGTCCTGACCCCATAAACCACTGAGGCAGAGCAGTCAGCGGAATGAGCCACGCGCAACGACCGGGCAACAGGAGGAATCGGAGGGAGGAAGGCGTCCAACCCACCCAAGCAGCCACCCGGGTGTAGCCGATAAACAGGGCGACCAGCCAAACCAAGAACCAAAGAAACCAGATCAGGACGAACACGGGGATGCTCACCAGGGCGCGATAGATCGCCGTTAAATCCAACGTGGGAACCGGAGGCGGAGGGACGGTGCCTGCCGGGGCGGGAGCCCCGGACTCTATGGCCTGAACTGGAGCCAACAATTCCAGGACCTTTTTCCGTCCCGCCTCGACTTCGGCTCGATCGGTCTTAATCCCCAAGGCTCCACCGATGTAATCGACCCACGCGATATCGCCGGACGCGCTTTTGAACGGAGTTTCACCAGCAAAGTTCACCGCCAATGGCTGGGCGCCTTTGGCCAGCAGCTGTTCCACGATCTCCGTTCGTCCCAGAAATGCAGCCGAATGCAGGGCTGTTCCGCCGTCCCGGTTGACGGCTTTGACATCTGCTCCTTGCTCCAGAAGACGGGCGACCATCTCCCGGCGTCCCACCAGTGCAGCCCAGGTCAACGGCGTGATCCCATACTCGGGATGGAGGGCATCCCGGACACCGGGCTGCTGAAGTTGTTCGTTCATCGCCGGGAGATCGCCCAGGCGGATGGCCGCCCAGATATTGGACCGGGCGGGTACTGATTCCACTTGGGCCTGCCGTTGTTGGGCACCAGATCGGATCCCGAAATTGGTCGCCCAACTCATCGCCGGAACCACCGTCACCAAGCCAACGAGGCACGGAAGGAGGACGCGACGAAATCGATGCCACAACAGCGATTTCAAGCCCTTGTTCCGCCAGAGCATGGCCGTAAAAAAGCCGCTGATGACGAAGAAAAGCTGCATCCGGAACCCATGGACAAAGGCCTGGAAGATGTAGCACAAACGACTCTGGCTGACATCCTGCACCATCCATCCAAGACCGAGGGCAAAGGATAGGGAAGCGTGATAAACAATGCCGAGGAGCATGGCTGCCGCCCGAAGCGCATCCAGATCGTGTCGCCGCGATGGCTCGGGGCCCGTCACCGCAGGCATGGTTGTCGAGTGACTCTGGAAAGACTTGGTGATCATGAGGCGTTGTCGACACCGACAGGCATGGGCATTGGTTACTTTTCGAGGTTCTCTAAATCCTTGTAGCAGGGAAAGTCACAAGTTTGTGAGCCAACAAATGACCTGTCCCTCTGTTTATCCTACAACTGACCTGTCCCTCTGTGTTGCTTGCGGGTTTCTTCTTGCCTCTCACGGGGAGGTCGCTAAGAGGGGGAGATGAGTGAAAAGGCCGTGGTGCGTGGGTGGGGGCACAGGCTATGGGGCGGACTCCTCTCCCTGATCGGCGGCTTGACCCTGGTTCAGGCACAGACCGGAACACCGCTGTTACTGGTCCCAGCCCAAACCGGGCCGGTCCACCCACTCACGGTTGCCACGAATCCAGGCGGCTCTCGAATCGCCCGACCCTGGTTTCTTGGCAATGGGCAATCCAATCAGGCGACTGAAGCCGCCTTGGGAGCATCGGCGTTCTATCCACGGCCATCCAACCCCGTGCGTGACCTCCAATCGCTCATCGAACCGATTCGGCTGTTGAATCACGCGCCGGGTGTGGCGTGTGCCGTGGTGTTGTCCAACCGGTTGGTCGGCATTGGAGTGACCGGGACCAGACTCTGGGACGCGGCGGATGCCCCCCTCGGGATCGACGACATCTGGCATCACGGTTCCCTGACCAAGTCGATGACCGCCACGCTGGCGGCCATGCTGGTCGAAGAAGGCAGGATTCAGTGGTCGACCACGCTGGCGGATGTCTTTCCGGATTGGGCCCCAAAGATGGATCCGGCGTGGAAAACGGTCACTCTGGAACAATTGTGTTCGAATCGCAGCGGTGCTCCCGAGGACTTAAATCCCAATGGAATCTGGTCCCAGCTTTGGGAATTTCATGGGACCCCTGTTCATGCACGCCGACTTCTCCTGGAATTGCTGACCATTCAGCCCCCGCATCATCCCCCGGGAACGGTGTATGAGTACTCCAACTCCGGATTTGCCCTGGCGGGTGCCATGATGGAGAAGATGGTTCAAACGCCTTGGGAAACCCTGATGACGGACCGTCTCTTTCGCCGCCTGGGAATGACCACCGGCGGATTTGGGGTTCCTGCGACTCCCCGGATGGTCAACCAGCCGTGGGGCCATGTCTTTGTCAAGGGGTTGCCCCAAGGTGTTGAACCGGGAACCGCGGCGGATAACCCGACAGCCATCGGTCCGGCGGGAACCGTCCATTGTTCGGTCCTGGATCTGGCCCGGTATGCCCAGTTTCATCTGGCCGGAGAGCAAGGCGACACCCCCTGGCTGTCCCATTCGTCGTTTGTCAAACTGCACAGCGACATTGCGAACCAGGGCTACGCCATGGGGTGGTCTGTCACCCGTCGTTCGTGGGCCGGAGGGGTGGCCTTGACTCATACGGGCTCCAATACCCAATGGTACAGCAACATCTGGCTCGCTCCCGCCCGTCAGTTCGCCGTGATTGCGCTGACCAATGTGGGTGACGCCAATGGGGGCAACACGGCATTTTCCATCACGGACCAGATTGCCGCCACGATGATTGGCACGTTTCTGCCATAAGGGCGGCATCCCGCCAGGGACCGTGGCCGGACCCTTGGGGAAGGACGGGTTCCGACGAAGGGTTGTTGGGCACCACCGAACGCGATATCTCCGCAGTGATTGGGTAGGATGGTGGCGCACCGGGAGAGTGCCTTCAGCCCTCCATTGACCGGGAGGGAACTTCCGGATGAAATGAAGAGACTGTTCCCCGAGCCGTTGCCGGGTTTTACCCTCACTCCATTTGACCGCCATCCACCCAACGCCCCGGCTCCGTGACCTGCCCGAGGATTGGCTGAATCAACCTGCCTTTGAGGCGGGGGGGCGGCACGTTTTGTTTCGGGAAATCGTTCAGGCGGCGGCGGTTCGCGGGGGCCTCGATGTGTTTCTGGAGCAAGCCATCGTCGCCTGGAGTGCCCAGACCGGGGCTCTGGCCGCAGGCCTTGAAGCCGAGGAGATCTCGGTGGAGGCCCTGATGGAGGAGTACCGTTATGAACGCGACCTGGTGAGTGCCGAGGAAACCGAGCGTTGGCTGGGCCAATGGGGTCTGACCCCGGAAGATTTTGTTGATTACTTCGTGCGACGATATTGGATTGAATTCCATCGCTCCGGGGCATCTCAGGAACTCCCCAGCAAGCCGAACCCGGCCGAATTCGGGCGGATCTGGCTTGCCGACCTGATTTTGTCGGGCACCTGGGTCCGGTGGGCCCGCCGGTGGGCCACTGAGATGGTTTGCGGGATGGGTTCCCCACCCCTGTCCGCGATCGACTCAGAACAAGGATTGCAGGCGTTCAAGCGGGAACGATTCGGGAGCGAGACGGACTGGGAACGGTGGCTCACGGATTGGGAACTCGAGCCGGGTCAGGTCTTGGAAATCCTGCGTCGTCAACAAATCACCGGGAAACGAGAACGGGAGGCGCTCAGTCCTTCCGCCCGTGAGTCCGTTGTTGACGAGCAGCGGATGTCCCTGGTTCGGGTGGATTTGGAAGTGGTCGGATTTGATTCCGAAGAGGCGGCGAAGGAGGGCTATTCCTGCGCGGTTGCCGACGGTTTGTCACTGGAGTCGGTGGCACGGGAATCGGGGTATCCCCTGGAACGCCGGGCCTACTTTCTCCGGGACCTGCCGGACAGCCTGAAAATGTCGGTCTTGAGCGCCTATCCGGGTGCCATCCTTCCCCCTTACGCGGGAGGTGGAACGGTCGACGTCTACCGGGTGGTGCGGCACACGGAGCCAAATCTGGCCGACCCGGAGGTGGCTGGAGAGATCGACGCGATCTTGATCCAACGCCATTTTGGCGATCTCGAGGCTCGCGAGGTCCGGTGGCTCATGATGGGTGAGGACCGGATATGATTTCCCGGGCCGAAGAGACATTGAGGGGAACACTGCTGGCGCGGTTTGTTCCCGCTCATCAGTTCGCGCTGCTCCTGGAACGGTTTGAAGAGGTTCGCTACGCCTTTGGCGATATCATCATCCGGCAGGGGGATGAGGCCGATGCCTTCTTTGTTTTGGTGACCGGGCGGGCCCGGGTTCTCAAGGAGCAACCCAATGGCGAGGAAGTCACCCTGTTCCGTCTTCAACCCGGCGACGAATTCGGCGAAAGCGCCCTCCTTCAACAAGGACCCCGAACGTCCACTGTTCGGTGTAGCACGTCCGTTGAAGCGCTCCGCCTCGGACGGGACAAGTTCCAGGAACTGGTCGCCGAGTATCCCGATTTTCTTCATGCCCTCGAGCTGCTGTCCCGCTGGCGGTCGTTGCACAGCTTTCTTTACACCTACAGTCACTTCGGAAGGCTTTCGGTTCCGGCTCTGAGGGCGCTGATGTCCCGGTTGAGCCCGATCGATTTCAAAAAAGGGGCTCGGGTCATTCAGGAAGGGGAGCCCGCCGGGCCCATGTACATCGTCCGGGAGGGACAGCTCCGGGTCTTTACTGGTATAGAAGACCATGTTGTGAATGTCGCCTTCCTTCGGGAGGGCGACTATTTCGGGGAACGGTCGGTTCTGGCGGGGGAGCCCCGGGGCGCAACGGTCGAAGCCTTTTCAGACTGCCGGCTTTTGTCGCTCAGTCCGGAGGACGTCAACGAAATCCGGCGGCAATTTCCGGAATTTGAGAGGCTGCTTTCCGAGCGCCTGGCCCTCTACCAGGCCCACAAGGAAGCCCGGGTCCCACTGGACTTTTCACAAGAACTTCTGCCCGCCGAGGCCCGCAAGGACCCGGTGGTCACGGCTCCACCGGATGATGAAAGTGATCAACCTTTTACCGATGAGCGCGGCTATTTCAGAAAGCGCCGGCGTACCATTCGTCGATTCCACTTCATCCAGCAGGTGGACGAGATGGATTGTGGTGCCGCCTGCCTGGCGATGGTTTGCCGCCATTTCGGGCGCAGGTTGAACCTGTCGCGCATCCGGGAGCTGTGCCACGTGTCCTCGGACGGAACGAGTTTGCAGGGGATGTGTTCGGCCGCCATTGAACTGGGCCTGGCTGCCCGGGCGGTCAAGGCGTCGCATCGCAATCTGGACCGGATGCCGATGCCAGCCATTGCCCACTGGGAGGGACGACATTGGGTGGTGGTCTATCAAGTCCTTGAGCGGGAGGTCCGATTGGCAGACCCGGCCTTTGGACTGCGAAAGGTGACCCTGGAAGAGTTCCAGGCAAAGTGGTCCGGCTACGTGGCCTTGTTCGACTACACCGACGCTTTCGAGAATGCCCCCGAAGCCGGCTCGTCCATCGGCTGGGTCTGGCCATTTTTCGGCCGGTACCGACAGGTTTTTCTTCAGGCCTTTCTGCTGGCGGGAGTGGCCAGCTGCCTTCAGCTGTTGCTCCCCATCGCCACCCAGGTGGTAGTGGACAAAGTGATCGTAGACCACGAGGTGACCCTCCTGCATCAGATCTTCATCGGCATGGGGATCGCCCTTGCCGCCCTCGTCAGTTCCAATTTGCTCCAGCAATATCTGCTGGCCTTTGCCACGGTGCGGATCGATGCGGCCATTTTGGATTATCTGACCAGGCGCCTCCTCGACCTGCCCATGTCCTACTTTCACAGTCGGCGCACCGGAGATATCCAGCGCCGACTGGATGGGGCCCGGGAAATCCGGCAGTTCGTTGTGCAATACGGGGTGGGAAGCCTGCTCGCCATCGTCCAGTTCACCGGTTGCACGGCGCTGATGCTCCTGTACAGCCGACCGCTGGCGATGGTCTTTGCCTCCACGCTCCCGCTCTATGGGGGATTGATGTGGTTTTCCCAAAAGGTCCTCCGGCCTCTGTTTGCCGACCTTGAGGAGAACCACGCTCGCTATAGCTCCTATCAAATCGATGCGATTAAAGGCATTGAAGCCGTCAAGGCTTCCGCGGCGGAGGCAGCTTTCCGGGAGGCGTTGCTCGACCAGTTCCTGAGGCTTTCCCGAGGTCTCATGCGGGGGAGCTTTATTGTGATGTCCTATCAGAGTGCGATTCAGACCCTGGGTCTCGTTTCCAGCGGTTTGTTTCTTTGGTACGGAACCGGTCTCGTGATCTCTGGCAGTCTGACGGTCGGCGGCTTTGTGGCCTTTAACACGTTGCTGGCCATGGCCTCGGTCTCCCTGTTGAGGGTTCTGGGCGTCTGGGACCAACTCCAGATGATGACCGTCCTGATGAATCGGTTGAACGACATCTTTGAGTCCCGGCCGGAACAAGGCTCCGACCGCACCGTTTTAAAGCCCGTGCGGTCACTGGAAGGCCAGATCGAATTCCGTAACGTCGGCTTCCGTTATGGCGGCCCTGAATCGGCACCGATCCTCTCGGGCATCAACCTGCTGGTGGCCCCGGGCAAGACCATCGCGATTGTCGGCCGCAGCGGCTCAGGGAAGACGACCCTGGTGAAATTGCTGGCAGGGCTGATCGAACCAACCGAAGGTCAGATTTTGTACGATAATGTGGAAATGTCAGCGGTGAACTACCGGGACCTTCGCCGCCATATCGGGATTGTCCTTCAGGAGAATTATATTTTCGATGACACCATCCTGCGCAATGTGGCCTTTGGTGATCGGGAACCCGATTTTGACCGCGTCCTCCGGGCGGCACAAATGGCCAATGCCCATGAATTCATCGCCCGCCTGCCCCTGGGGTACGAAACACGCATCGGGGAGACGGGCATGGCCATCTCGGGAGGTCAGCGTCAGCGGATTGCCATCGCCCGGGCCCTGTATCATGACCCTCCCGTCCTCATCCTGGACGAGGCAACCAGTGCTCTGGATACCGAGTCGGAGCGGGCCATTCAGCAGAATCTTCACCGTCTCCTGAAAGATCGCACCTGTTTCATCATCGCCCATCGACTGAGCACGGTGCGCGATGCGGACATGATCGTGGTGTTGGAACGAGGCCGGATTGTCGAAACCGGAAACCATGACCAGCTGATTCAGTCGCGAGGACTCTATTTCCACCTGTGCAGTCAACAGCTGTCGCTGTAGACCGGGATCACCCCTCGTGAAACCGCCTCTTCCATCCCCAACCCAAAGCTCCCGGGCCGCAGACAACGAATGGCTGCCATTGGAACCGCCACCCCTGGTGCCAACCCTCGTCGGGTGGTTGATACTGATGGTCTTTGCCACCGTGGTGGCGGCGTCCGCGCTGATCCGATTTCCAGAGACGATTCACTGCCGGTTCCGGCTGGTGCCGGAATCCGGAGCCGACCCCATCCAGTCGCCCGTCAACGGTGTTCTTGGAGGAATCCTGGCCGTGGAAGGCAAGGAGGTGACCCCCGGGGAACTGTTGTTCCAGATTCGCTCGGATGAGCTTCTCAATTGGCAGACCGAACTCCGATCGGATGTGGAGGAGACCCGGGCACTGGAGGAACGGGTGCGCCGGACTGAGGAGGCTCATCAATCGCTTCTGAGCATCAAGGAGGCTGAGCTGAAGCAGTTTGAGCAGGAACGGGGATTCCGGCGTCAGTACCGGGACAGCACCCAGGATTTGCTGCGTCGAAGCCGCGAACTGCGGGACAAGGGCCTGATCTCGGAAGTGGAACTCCTGAAGGCCGAGTTGGACCTGGCCAATGCCGAAAAGGACCTCAATATCACCGAGCACGGCCTCCAGAAAGTGTTGCTTGAACGGAAGCAGATGGAGTCCGAGCGGAACCGTCAGCGCAGCGATGAACGGGCGGCCTCTGAGAAGTTGAAGAATGTCATGGCCTCGCTGAAGGCCAGACTTGCAGACTGTGAGGGCGGACTGCTCCAGGTGCGGGCTCCCTATGCCGCCATTGTCGTCTCAATCCCCCAGCACAATCCGGGCAGTGTGGTTCGTGGCGGTCAGGAATTGTGCCAGCTGGCCAGGACCGGCGATCGCCCGCTGGCGGAAATCCAATTGCCCCAGACCGGGTTGGACCGCGTTGTCACCGGACAGCAGGCACGGTTGTTCTTCGACGCCTTTCCATATCAACGCTATGGGACCATCCAGGTCCAAATCGGCTGGGTGAGTCCCTCCGCCGTGATCCGTGGCGACTCGCAACAGTTTGCCGCCCGTGCCCCCTTGCTGCGAATGGATTTCGAGAAGTCGGGACGCCGCATCCCGGTCCGGGTGGGGATGGTGGGGGAGGCCCGTATCCGGGTTGGCGAAAACACCGTGCTGGAGTCCATCTTCGAACCCCTGAGGGCCCTGCGGGAACAGGCCCGCTGATCCTCATGCCCGCCACTGAAATGGTCCCGAAATTCGTCTGGCGTTACCGGCATTCCCTTGTTAGACACGAACCGGCAGATGGGGGCCGAACCTCACCTGCCGTTTCATCCCATGACCGATAAAATCAACCCAAAGTCCTCCACAAAAACCGACGCAAAGCCTGCGTCCAAACCGGTCCTCAAGGATTTGAAGGTGAAGAAAGCGGTCTCGGGAGGGTCCGGGCCGCGTTCCAGCCCCATGTCCAGCTCCAGCCCAACGCTCGATTCCAGCCCGTCGCCTCACCATTGAGCAACCACGGGCAGACCATGGACGCACCCGTGGTTTCGCGATCCCGTTACCGGACATCTTGGCGTTGAAACTCAGGGATCAGCGCAGGAAGGTCATTCTTCGGAACCATTGGTCGCCCGGCGACATCGTCATGCTGACGGCCGCCGTCCGCGAGCTTCATCGGTTGAATCCGGGGGTCTTCGCCACCGACGTCCGGACATCCTGTCCTGAACTCTGGGAGCACAATCCCTACCTGACACCCCTGAAGGAAACTGGACGGGGTGTCACACTTCTGGATTGCGAGTATCCGCTCATCCACGAGAGCAACACCCGCCCGGTTCATTGCCTGAACGGGTTTGCTGAATTCCTAGCAAACCGGCTGGGTGTCCCCTGTTCCATCGGAACCGCCCACGGGGATATTCATCTTTCCCGTGGGGAAGTTTCGGCTCCGTCGCGAATTCGTCGGTGGACCGGTCATGACCTGCCGTATTGGCTCATCGTTTCGGGCGGCAAGCTGGACTACACCATCAAATGGTGGGACCCGCGCCGTTATCAGGCGGTGGTGGACCATTTTGCGGGGCGCCTGCTGTTTGTCCAGGTGGGACTGTCCTCACACCCTCATCCTCTCCTGAAGGGGGTGATGGACCTGCGCGGGCGAACCACACTCCGGCAGTTGGTACGGCTCGTTTATCGTGCCCGTGGCGTGGTCTGCCCGGTCACCGGACTCATGCACCTGGCGGCGGCTGTACCGGTCCCCCAGGGTCATTTTCCGAGTCGCCCCTGTGTCGTGGTGGCGGGGGGGCGCGAACCCCCTCATTGGGAGGCCTATCCCGGCCATCAATTCATTCATACCGTGGGAATGCTGTCCTGTTGTTCGAGGGGCGGATGCTGGAGAGCCCGAACGGTCCCGCTGGGTGATGGGGACGAGCGGGACGCACCCAATCGCATCTGCGTGGACGTGGTGGGAGGGCTGCCCCATTGCATGGACCTCATTTCCGCCGAAGAGGTGATCCGGCGAATTGAACTTTATCTTCAGGCGGGTGCGGCCCCCGAATTGACTCCCCTCGAAATTCCTGCGGTCCGCGCCGCAGTCGGAGCCTGAACCGCAGGGGCGGCGATGCGTCCAACGGTGTCCCAGGGGCTGGTTTGCTCCAGATGACGAACGACCCGAGGTCGGCCCGGGCTTGTGGTCTCCCGCAGCAGCGCGACCTCAAGTAGACATGGACTTGAGATGAACAAAATCGTAATTTCCCAGCGACGTGTTCCGCCTTGCGGTCCGCGAACCACGGAATCCAACGGGGATGGACCGCACGTCGAGCCCGCCCGTGCCACCGACTTCCACAATTGCGTGCCGAATGGTGTCTTGTGCCTTGTCCCGGCTGATGCAGACGGGCACTGGTGAAGGTGGAAACACGCCCATGGTGGGGTGCAAGGCCCTGGTGATGGGCTGGATTGCGCTCACTCTGGCAGCGGGATTCAGCGGGCACTCCGCCGCTCAAACACCTCCATCCCCCACCGGAGCACCGTCCACCAACCAGGTCCTGGAATTGGAAGGGGAGGAGGGCTATTTTGAACTTCCCTCTGGCATGTTTGATGGCCTGAAGGCCGCGACCATTGTGGGATGGGTCCGGTTCGACCAACTGGCTTCAAGTCGCTTTGTGGATTTTGGCCAATCAGAACAGTCCATTTCAATTGGAACAGGGGAGTACACTCCAGACCTTGAATTTGAAATCTGGGATGATGAACACAAAAGCCACATCGTTTCGGTCAAAGGGGTGATCGGCCGCCATCAATGGTTCCAAGTGGCAGCGGTTTCGGGTCCTGGCGGAATGAAGCTCTATTACAATGGAGAGTTCATCGGCGGAAATGACTACACCGGCAGCTTTGCCGAGGTGAAGAGCGGGCGACATAACCGGGTCGGAAGGAATCATCGATCCGACGAAGACCGGTCGGCTTTGCCTGATGGCGCCGGATCCTTCGATGATTTGTCCGTTTGGAATCGGGAGTTAACGTCCTTTGAAATCCGTTCGTTGATGACGACCCCCCCGACCGGTTCTGAACCAGGGCTGGTCGGATTTTGGAATTTTGATGATGGAACCGGCACCGACCTCTCCATCGGTCGGCATCACGGACGGCTGTTGGGCAAAGCCAAAACTTCACGCACACCCCATCCCTCCGTGGCCGGAACCACTCCGTTGTCCCAAGTGACCGGACACGTGGTTGACTCCGGGCAACGTCCGGTCCCGGGGGCGCTGGTGGCCCTCCGCCGTCGACATGAAACCTTCCGGACAACCCACACCGATTCCGCAGGCCGCTACCAACTCTTCGTCCCAGACGACGAAGGCCCTGGGGACGTGGTCGCCGAATCAGGGCAGAAGGTCGCATGGGCGGTCAACGTCGCACCGCGGAGGGGAGGCATTCAGACCGTGGACCTGCAACTGGCTGCTCCAGTGTCCCTGTCAGGCCGGGTAACCGCCCTGGATGGCTCACCTCTGGCATCCGTGGTGGTTCAGGCGGTTCATGGGACCCCGGGGATCATTCCAGATTCCAACGCGCCGGTGGAAGAATCGACCCTCACCGACCGCCAGGGCCGTTATCAATTGCTCCGTCTTCGGCCCCGCGATTACGTGGTCCGAATCTATACACCGGCCGGCTATGTCACGGCAGACGCATCCCTGCTTTCCAAAATGGGTTCATCGGGGCAGGAGTCCGGGATTGATTTTCGTATCCCGCCGTTCAGGAAGGGCGATTGGAAAACGCTCGGGAACGATGTCGGGGTTGCCAGTCTTGGGATTCGATCGTTGCACCGGGATGCCGATGGCAGCCTTTGGATTGGAACCCGCAACGGATTGTCCCACTTCGATGGGGCAACGACCTCCAATTACACGACCGAAGATGGACTGGCCGGGAATGATATAGCCAGCGTCACCCAGGATGCCTCGGGAACTCTGTGGGTGGCCTCAGAAAATGGGGGGTTGAGCCGTCGCGAGGGGGAACGGTTCGTCCAGGTGCACCTGACCGATATTGAGGCGAACCGATCCCTGAATGGGGTCCATGCCACCACGGATGGGCGCGTCTGGGTGGGCGGCACCGGGCTTTTTTGCCTGAATGGAACCAATATAACCCGCTATTCAGGGACCAACGGTCTTCCGGCTGTTCAGGTCTTTAAGGTCACCAGCGGCCCCGACCATCGACTCTGGCTGGGAACCGACATGGG
>Ga0136644_10001331_pt1 | contig 19787 bp, 21 predicted proteins | sample C_130820_EF_Meta_FD_94780 | JGI IMG/M metagenome (GOLD analysis project Ga0136644, IMG submission 94780) | Freshwater microbial communities from Lake Croche, Canada to study carbon cycling - C_130820_EF_MetaG (v2) (version 2) | ecosystem: Environmental > Aquatic > Freshwater > Lake | place... | reverse complement strand
TTCTTCGTAATAATTCATAAGCAAACAAAATGTAAACAATCGCTAAAATGGGATTGCAATTAAAAAATAAATAAACGCCCAAAATAAACAAACCTAACATACCTAAAGGGGAATCTATAATTCCTGATAATAATTCTGGTGTATCAATGGGTAATACTAAATATATTACAAAAATAAAGAGCAATATTAATTCCAATTGCGAAAGAGATTTAAATGGATTAGACACGGTTATTTGTGGAAGCTTGGGAATTTTCATATTATCAGTATAGAATAGTATTATATATTTTTAATCATATTGAAAAAATTGAAACATCCTAAACTTGAGTATTCTATTAATAAAGATGAACCGTCGCCCATTCTATTATTTAAAAAATAAAAATGCAAAACAACCTATTGTTGAGACGCCCATTCTAACGCCAGAGTATATTGAAACCATAAGATCAAAGTCTTACTTGGGAAAAAAGGGTTACACAATACCAAAATCGGCATTAAAAAAGGAAGACGAAGAATATTTGCGCAAAGAACTATTGGTAAAACCGGTTGTATTTGGTGTGTGTGCGCCAATAGGTAATGCGTTTCCAGTATTTCGTGAAAATGATAAAAAAATATATTTACCTAGATTTTATGGTGTAAAGCGATACGGCTTACCGGACAATTCTGAGATACAAGACGGGTTGGATATTTCAATAGAATTTACAAAACCTTTACGTGATTATCAAGATAACATTGTAGACGTTTATATGAAATATGTAAATACACCGATTTGCAAAAACAATGCTGCAAACGGTAGCGTAGCAAACGGTAGCGTAGCAAACGGTAGCGTAGCAAACGGTAATGGTGGTATTTTAGAGGTACCCTGTGGACGTGGCAAAACAGTTATGGCTTTGAAAATAATTTCATTAATAAAAAAGCGAACGCTCATTTTGGTTCATAAAGAATTCTTAATGAACCAATGGATAGAACGCATTGGTGAATTTCTACCTGGCGCAAAAGTGGGTAAAATTCAGGCATCTACGTTTGATATTGAAAACAAAGATATTGTTATTGGTATGATTCAATCGTTATATGATAAGGAATATGCAGTCGGAACATTTGATAGTTTTGGACTAACTATTATCGATGAGGTCCATAGAATCGGCAGCGAGCAATTCTCACGGACGCTTTTTAAAACGATTACGCCTTATATGTTGGGAATTTCAGCAACCGTAGAGCGAAAGGATAAATTGACCAATGTTTTATATATGTTTATCGGCGATAAGATTTATGAAGAAAAGCGTGAAAACGACGATCCAGTATGTGTTCGTGCAATTACTTATCGCACCAATGATGCTGAATTTAATGAAGTAGAAGTTGATTTTCGTGGAAATACAAAATATAGTACAATGATTACTAAATTGTGTGAGTTTGGTCCTCGTAGTGATTTTATAGTACGAGTGCTGGGCGATCTTATCGAAGAAGAACCGGAAAATCAAATCATGGTGTTATGCCATAATCGATCCCTTTTGAATTATTTATACGAATCTATATCTCATAGAAATTTGTCACCGGTTGGATTTTACGTTGGTGGAATGAAGCAAGATAAATTGCAACAAACTGAGGGAAAGCAAATTGTTTTGGCCACATACGCTATGGCGGCCGAAGCTCTTGATATAAAAACGCTTTCCACACTTGTTATGATAACGCCTAAAACGGATATTACGCAGTCTGTGGGTAGAATTTTAAGAGTGAAGCATGAAAATCCTATTATAGTTGATATAGTAGATTCTCATGAAATATTCCAAAATCAATGGACGCAGCGGCGAAGGTTTTATAAAAAATGCAATTATAGAATACGCGAAATAGAATCTTCTAAATATTCTGGAATGACATTGGATTGGAAAACGGATAATACATGGAAGCGTGTCTTTGAACCGAAGGACACGATTTCATGTGAAAAGGAACGGGAAAACGAAGGGGAAAAGGAACATGTTCCTTGTATGATCGATTTTAGTAGCTTTTAATTTATTTCCACATTTTACCCATCATCTTCTTCATGGATTTCATCATACTTTTTTTTTCACTCTTTCTATGGTGTTTTTTAGATTTACGAGCGCTTTTTCTCTTTTTTCCGCCCATTTGTTTGTGGTCAGGCTTGTGGTCGCCGCCCATTTGAACATGCTTTTCGGGGTTGCCACCAACAGTTTTGGCTCCAGTCGCACTAGGATTGCCACCAGTAGATGTTCCTGCTTCTTTTGGTAAGACAGCATCGCCGCCCTTTTGCTCTTTGAATTCAGAACCGTTCAACGTGGACATTATATATTATTATTATAAAAAAATAATTACCTATTGTATAAACATTAATGAATTTTAAATTAAAATCTTTTGGAACGCCTAAACTAAAACAGACAACAGTTTTTGTAACGCAACCACCAATTATTGTAGAACCTAAAGCTACTCGCTATTTACATTTTCATAATTCTGCTAAACCAAGCGCTGCTACAGCAATGTTAAAGTTCCCCCCACAATATTTTAGTGGAACTCAAATAAATAATCTTTATAATGTGCCAGTTGTTACTAATACATGCAATAAACAAGTAAAGATTGCTATAATTGTTGCGTTTAGTTATGGTGGATTATTAAACGATTTATTAACTTACTGGCAAAACAGTATTAATTTTGGACCCGGCGCGACGCCGCCAAAAGTGAGAGTCTCTACAATGCCAGGTGCTACATTTAACGATGGATGGGCACAAGAAGAATGTTTAGATGTTCAAATGGTCTGTACGATTAACCCAAATGCTAATATTTATGTCGTTGAAGCAAAAAGCGATACTCTTACTGATCTATTTGCTGCTGTAGATTATGCCACAAATATATTAAAAGCCGACGTTTTATCTATGTCTTGGGGTATTGATGATGATTCGTCATTAGCAACGTATGCCTCGCATTTTAATAATCCATCTGTCTGTTATTGCGCTGCTAGTGGTGATAGTAATGTTGCTTCATGGCCTTCTGTTTTATCAAACTGCATATCGGTTGGCGGAACTACTCTTTTATGGACACCCACCAACTCAACGCCCAGAACTGAATTTACATGGTCAGGTGCTGGTTGTGGATATTCAATTTCTGTACCACAACCAGATTATCAAAAAAAAATTGCAAATATTAACCATACATATAGAGTAGTTCCAGATGTAAGTTTAATAGGAAACGATTTGACAAGTGTTTATACTGTCTACAAAAGTTGTTGGTATGGCGTGGGTGGAACTTCAGTCGCCACACCTATATTTGCAGCAATGTTATCATTGGCTAACCAGCAACGTTTCAATATTTCAAAGGGACCATTGACCAGTGTATTTACAAACAGTCCTTCTAATAATATTCAAAATTACATGTATAATAACATTTATACAAATAATACAATATATTCGCAATGTTTTAACGATATTTTGTATGGCACAAATCAAGGGTCAGCGATTGGAAACGCAAATAATTTAACTAATTATAGTGCGGGAACTAAATACGATATACCCACAGGATTAGGATCCCCAAATTGCGGCAATTTATGCAACCAATTATTGAAGATATAATTATTTATCATATAATATTTCTTTAATTCATATTCACTTTGTTTTTGATAATATTCTCTTGCACCAACACCATAAATGTTATTTCGTTTTGTTTTTTATACGGTGCTTTAGTTGATCCCAAATTTTTTGAATAACTTTTACAATCCGTTCGCCAATTATATTTTGCAGAATTCGGCCAGTTTATTTGACCCGCGCCAGGCGCGCCTAAAGGCCTACCTTTTCCAACACCACCATATCCACCGATCGTTGTTTTGTCACCGGGCGTATCGCCGCTTGGATTTCCTTGATCGCTTAGTGGTTTGCCATTTAACGTACCAGTGTTTTTAATATGGCCGTTTTGACAAGGTTCGTGAAAAGTTTTCATATATTGGGTTCTCTGTTTTTGATATCTAGCCTTTGATGCTTGGCACCTAGAATTACAAGCGCCGTTAGCAACCTGTCCACTATAATATCTTTGATTTAATTGAGTTGTTGTATATTGATTTACGTTGTCTTTTTTATATTTAGCTTTTGCCAATTCTAATTGATAACGATCTCTGGCGAGCTGGCACCTTTTATTACATGGCGTTTTTACAGAACATCTAGAATTACACTTTTTTGATAGGGCACTGCCCCTTGCTAGTTTTGATCTAGCAAATTGTTTTTTAAAATTATGGTCGATTTTTGCATGTAAACTACTTGTTAATGTTCTCATCGCTGAATAAATTCTAGTCCCTACGTCTTTAGTGTTTCCAAAAACAGTACCAAAATAATGAATTTGAGAACTACACGATGGTAAAAATAAAAAAAATATAATACTGATTGACTTCATTGTGATATATCATAACAAAATATTTTTATGTTGTTATGAATCAAGGTTTACATGATGGTAAATAAAATATATTTCGAAAGCATTTATTTTTTATTGCGTTTACTGCTTTTACGTTTACTGCTTTTACGTTTACTAATTTTGCGTTTGGTTGAACCCCCTACTAAGCTGTATGGATCGCCGTATGGAATGCGACTTTCTATTACTTTTCTCGCTCGGTCGTGTTCATTCCTAGCTTCAACAGTATGATAAAAATTTATAGTTTTATCATTTAAACAAATTTTACTATTTAATTTTACTACATTTGAAAAAGTATGGTACTCTAACTCACCCTCCCATGGTTCAGCCCATTCAGCTATGTCACCTGGACCACCAACGTATGTGCCTCGAAACGCATTCAGAAAATCCGAGTCAGTTGTCTCATCCTCACCGACATATCTTACGTAATAAGTCTGACCGGCAACAACTTGACTGGTTTCTTGCATAGTTTTAACTTCTTCTAAAGTCAACACGTGACCGTCGGTAGGCGCATTATAAATTTTTACAAATACTTCGTCGTGATCGCCATTAAAAACCATGTCGTCTATTGTTTCAATATTGTACGGACGAAACTTTTCTAAATATTTAAAAGTATAACAATTTTTGTCATCTTTTAATCTATCTAAAATACCTCTATATCTCCTCCTTATATTTCTACCATTTTTACTTGAATTTGTCTCAATCAAATATTTATTACCTATTCTTATATTGCCTTCTGGAATGGCCTCCCTCTTGCTTGGTTTTACTGGTGGAACAATTCCACTAAAAGATGCCATTATATATATATATCATATAATTTTATGTCATTAATCATCTGAGTTTATCATATAACCAAGACCACCCATAATTATAAAAAATATAAAACAAAGAATTGACGTACAAAACAAAAACGTAATGCATTCTTTACATTTATTACTAATACTGAAATCTGGTTCTTCAAATGAAACTGCTATGGCAAAATTTCCATTATCAGTTACTGGAATTACGTCAGTAACGTGAACAATGCCTTCGTGATAAACTGGACTAATTATAACATTGCCATGCATTCGTTATTAGTTATTACAAATTATATGTAAATTAGTTATTACATATAATTTATTACAATCGTGTTTAATAATAATTTCTTGCCAATTTACTCATATGAACGACCCGGCTATTATTGTCCACAATTTTTACAGGAATCCAGCGCTTAAATTTCTGCTGAAAAACACATTCCATTAAAACAACTTTATTGATGTCTACATATTTATCCTCATCTATATTTTGAAAATCATCTTCGTCATCGCTTTCCTCAATATAATCCAGGTTTTTGTTTTCGCGTATCTTTCTAAAAACGTCGTTCAAAAAACAACTAGACTTATAATTGGGCACATAGGCCACGTTGTAATATACAGGAATTTTGTTTTTTCCAAATGTAAAAAGGTGGTATATGTCAAATTGAATATCCGCGGTTACTTGAAAAACCGTAGGAAATCTATATTGCGGTTTAGAAAAATCCATACTCATTGGAACTACCTCAAATTTATGCGACGACACCTTTTTTGTTTCTGTTGGTAAATGTGCTATGTTCAACTTTCTCGTTAAAAACACATTTAAATACGGCATAATAACTCTAGTTGGTCTATACTGAATATGGTGAGGCGCATATCCAATTACCTTTGAGATTTCTTCAGGAATATTTAATGGTAATTCTTGACCATCAATTAAAGACACTTCCCACATCATTGGTAATAAAAATAGAAAATTTGCGATATTAGGTGTTTTTTCCATATATTGTTTCAAAAAACAGAGCTTTTCGCCATAATTTGCGTTTTTTAATGGGATTCCTTGATAGAAATAAATATCTTCAATTATAAATCGCTGAGTTCCTGTATCTTCAATTAACAGCGTTCCATATAAAACCGTCCCCAGTGACAACTTTGCATCAAACATTAAATCTTTTATTAGTGTTGTTTTTACTATTTTTTTTTCTTTATTTATATCTAATATATAACATACATCATTTGCTTCTTGAAAAGTAAACCAAGCAAATACCTTTTTTCCGTTGGGAACAGCAACAGCTAAATTATATTCAGTGGAAACTTTCTTATGGGAAATCGTTTCATAGGAAAGTTCAAATTCTGGGAATCTCTTTAATAAAGACAAACTTTGTTGTTGCGACAATTCCATCATCTCTTTTAATATCAAAAATAGTTTTTATATTTTTTTCACTAATTAATTGTTGTCCCGTTCATAAAGTCATTGAGTTCGTTGTACATTTCTTCTTGATTTAAAATGGGCAATGTTTCCGTGGTTCTCGATTGTTGCAATTCTTCTATTATTTTTTTATACTTTTCGGTCTGCGTATTTACTAAATTTTTGGTTTTGGGTTTACTATAATTATCCTTAATGTAATTCCAAAAAATATGTAATCCGTAGATGATTAAAAGAGAAATACATATATTTATTCCAATTGAAACCCACACATTCGAGAACATTCTGATATATAAAAAAAACATTCGAATTATATTTGTTTTACGCGAAATACTTGGCCATTTGCGCACCTTTCTTCTCAAAACCCATTTTCTCATAAAAACCCTCGTTTTCACAACTACAATCTAATATTATTTTATACATCATTTCTTATTAGCTAGTTCTGTCAGTTGAAAAATAATAGACTTAGCCATTCCAAGATTCCTATATTTTTCATGAATAACGAAATCTTCAACATGTCACACATATGCATCACCGCGTATTATTTTAGGTTCATAAATAATAGTGCCTGTTCCAACGGTTATTAATTCTTGTAACTCGACGTCATACCCGTATGTTATAAAAATATCTCCCATTCGCGATATTCTATAAATATTGTTTATAAATACCGCGTCATGTATATATGGCGCAGTAGTTAGCATCGTTAAAAGGTTTACACCGATGAAGATTTAAATCCGCACCCGTAGAGTGCGTTTTAATTCATTTATCGGTAACGTTGCCCTTGAAGACTGAACCGCCACAAGGTGGCGGTTTATAATCTTCAAGGGTGTAAATAAGATTTTTTTAGTTGTTGAATATTGTATTGTTTTGATTACAACAATTCTAATAAAGTTGTATGTTTTATCTCCATTATAATAGTTGTATTAAGAAATATTTTTTATGTACGTTCTCGAATTATTGTTGTGCAACAACAACATAAAAAAATAAAGCGTCATTATATAAATGCAATTTTCTTTTTTTGTTCTATTTATTTTAGCTTGTCGTGGCACAAATGCCCTGATAATCGATCTTTTTGAGAAATGGCTAAATAAGTTCTCGATAACCATTAAAAATGATATTCATTTTGATAACTTATTCAAGAATTGGCGATCGAATCATGAGTTCATTATTGAAACAAATGCTAAAAACCTAAGTTATCAACTGGGCCACAACCAATTTTCCGGAATGAACCAAGAAGAATTTCAGCAATATTTAGGGTTCTCGAATTATAACAAAAAGGCCACGCTTAATTTGAAACAAGGACCCATTAACGTGGGCGCATTGCCGTCGTCAGTAGATTGGGTATCTGCTGGTGGCGTAACCCCCGTAAAAAACCAAGGCCAGTGCGGCTCATGTTGGTCGTTTTCAACAACTGGTGCTCTAGAGGGTGCTCATTATAACAGCGTTGGAAAATTAGTATCTTTCTCTGAGCAACAGTTGGTTGATTGTGATACATTTAAAAATGGCGGTAGCGACCATGGATGCAATGGTGGATTAATGGATAATGCTTTTTCATGGATATCAAAAAATGGCGGATTATGTAGCGAAGATGATTATCCCTATGTATCTGGAACAACTCAAACCGGTGGAACTTGCAATAATAAATGCACAATCGTAAAAACTAGCGCCGTTTTGGAATTTACAGATGTTGTTCCAAGTTCCGATACTGATATGATGGCTGCCATAGCGCAACAACCTGTTGCTATTGCTATACAGGCTGATCAAAAAGAATTTCAATTATACAAGTCTGGCGTTTTCACCGGTTCTTGCGGAACTAAATTAGATCATGGCGTTTTGACTGTGGGATACGGAACGCAAGATGGGCAAGATTATTATTTAATAAAAAACTCATGGGGAACAACATGGGGAAATGGTGGATATATTTTGTTGGCTCGTGGTAAGCAATATAATAATGGCGATGGTCAATGTGGTATGTTGTTGGAAGGAAGTTATCCGGTGCTATAATGAAAATAACAATGTAAAAAATTGAATTGATATAAAAACAACCTTTTATAAATAAAAAACACGATGAGTCCCGTTACTATTTTGGTTGTTGAAAAGTCTGGAAACATTAATGAAATTGAACTAAAAAATTATGATGAAAACGAACTACATAAGAAGGCTGGATTGAAGAGTCCCGATGGGTTTAAGTTGCATGCGCAATGGAATGTTGAAGATTTGAATGGAAAAAATTACAACGTTTCTGTTTTTGGAAAGACTAGTGGTCGAGCCAATCAAGAAAACAAGTTTGAATTTCCACCGCCTATCGACACTACATTGTTTTTTGGAAGCTGTGTTATTGTAAACAAGGTAAATGGCGTAGCTGCAAGTATTTCTGCGGAAGAGTGGTCAGAAGTTTATGATTATTTATATGGCGGTTTTGAAGATTTAGACGACGATGATGACGACGAAGAAAGTGATGACGAAGACGATGGACTTCCTAGAACAAAGAGTGGATATGTAAAGGATGATTTTGTAGTAGATGATGACGAAGATGAGGATGAAGAGGAAGAAGAAGAGGAAGAAGAGGAAGAAGATGATGAGGAAGAGGAAGTTGTATACTCCAAGAAGTCAAAACCAAAGGCCAAGAAGCCTGAGCCAAAGAAGCCGAAGAAGCCGGAAACTGTATTTATGTCTACCCCTAGTGATAATTATCTGGATTGCACAAGTGAACTCGAGGAAGAGGAATATTTTGAGTAAATAAATAGATACCTATAAAAAATGATATAAAATATGTTTTTTTTATCATTGTATAATAATGTCAGATTCCGATATAACTCTGGTTACGGCTTTTTATGACATCGGGCGAGAAAACTGGGAAGCAAATTTTAAACGAGATGTTTCTTTCTACATTGATTCTTTTTTAACATATTTAGATTATGACTACAAAATGATATGCTATATTGATGATCGTTATATTAATAAAATACTTGAAAAGTATGCTGAAAGTCAATATAAAAACAAATTATTTATACCCATTAATAGAAATTGGTTAGATGAAAATATTCATGCGTGGAAAAATGTAGAACGAGATCGTTCTATTATGCAAAATAAAGAATACCAAGATCTATTAAAATCACATAGATTGCCAAAAATGTACCCCGATGGTATTCCTGAATCGAATTTGCGAAACCATTTATGCCCAGAAAATGTGTTTCCTGAATATAATGTAGTAAATCATTCAAAAATTGATTTTATAGTTCATGCAATTAAAAATGGATACATTACTACAAAATTCACTGGATGGACAGATTTTGGTTATTTTAAAACATATCATAGCGACGACAGCCCATTACCAAGCGGCACAATTGATGTGAATAAATTACACCCCGATAAATTAATTTTTAATTTGCGGCGACAAATTTTAGAACAAGATAAAGATGTTTATTTTACTATGATATATGCGTACGAATTGTTTATAGGAGCTTTTTATGCTGGACCAACAGAATTGATGCTTCCATTTCAAGATTTATATCATGAATGCGTTAATGAAATGCTTGATAAATTTGTAACCGACGATGATCAACATGTTTATATACAATGTTATATTAAAAGGCCAGAATTAATGCATTTGAATATATTTGAAAATCAAGATTGGCCCAAGGCTTTGATTGTTTATCAAAAAGATACGAAAAATTGAATTTTTATAACTAATATAGAAAAATATAAAGATAGATAGCGTATTAGTTATAACAATGCACAAAATAGAAAACCCAGAGTCGTTTCGAAAGAATATCACTGAAAAAATGAAGGTAATGCTCACTGACGAAAAGACATGTTTGAATTTAGAAAGGGGTATTTATAATTATGCCATTAAAGAAGCAACCAGTAAGAAAATAATTAAGAAGTGGGAAAATCCTTATTTTACACAGCTTTATCTCGATAGGTTGCGTAGCATTTATTTGAATTTAAAAAATAACCCAGATCTTATTGAACAGATCAAAAACAAAGATATTACTCCTCAGGTGCTAGCTTTTATGACGCATCAAGAAATGAATCCAAAGCACTGGTCAAAATTAATTGAGCAAAAGGCAAAGCGCGATGCAAACAAATTCAATACGAATGTTCAAGCGTCAACTGATATGTTTACTTGTAAAAAGTGCAAGTCTAAAAAGTGCACATTTTATGAGCTACAGACTCGAAGTGCTGATGAGCCAGCTACAATCTTTATCACTTGTATTGATTGCGGCAAGAATTGGAAAATGTAATGGTTAAAAATGTAATGGTTAAAAATGTAATAGGAATTAGTTCGTTCTATAAAAAATTGAATTTTTTATAGACCATTAATATAATTAAAAACAATGATTAAAGCTGATATACCAATAAATGAACAATGTATTCTTATAAAAAATGTGATTGCCGGAAAAAGTGGTATATATTTTGACTGCCCGCCAAGATTTTCATCAAATACACAAACGTTTATGCTTAATTATTTCGATAAAAGCCGACAACTGTTTCCTATTCATATTGCTATAAAGGAATGTATAAAAACCACAAATATGAAATTAAGTAATGAAAAACCGCCTTATTCAATAAGCCAATTAATCTACAAACGATATCAAGAAAAACAGTTGGAAGATAGCGCTATTTTAAAAAGAATTTTGATTGCAAAATCAAAAAGATATGACAATTTTGAATGTTTGTATAATTAGGCAAGTATTTCCAAATCACTGAACTTCCAATACTCACAACCACCATTTGGCAAAGGTCGCTTCAGAATAAACGGTATTTTTTTTTCATCAAATTCTTTTACTGCAATTAAATATCCATCTATCACGCTCGCATCGACCTCTACTAGCGGTTTTCCACCCGAATTAATTTGCTTTGCCCTCTCGCCCAAAATTCTGGCTTTTTCATATCTTGTGATAAACGGCAGTGTCTTGTGCAAAGGGTCAATAATTTGTCCCTTATCGTTTCGCACAACTCGAGACATGATGTCAATCTCATGATAATTATGAAATTGTAATTCTGGATGAAAATCGCTAATGATTGTTTGTTGTGTAACTTCGTCAAATTTTTGCAAATAATTAATATCGTCGTCGTCATCATCTTCGTCTTCATCGTCGTCATCCTCTGGTGCAACAAAAGCTTGCCCCATAGTTTGCGGTTGAGGATTGCTATAGCTTTCGTCTTCCGTGTCAATTTCTTCATCATCGCTTTCTTCTGGTACATCAACAACGTCTAGTTCTTCAAATTCTTCTTGTGTGTTATCCATTTGTGTGTTATCCATTTGTGTGTTATCCATTCCTGATATATATAGTAGTATATTTCTAAATTATTAATTTGACAATATTCAATTTTTTTAATTCTTATCATTTGTTTTCCATGTAGTATCACATTCAACACAAATATACAAATACTTTAATTTTTCATCATCATACCTTACATAAATAACTTCTGACGTCTTATCATCTTTATTTGTTTTACATTCGGCGTTTGGGCACTTTACATTATAAATCCTCGGCAACGTGGGGTCAAGCTTAGTATATTTATTGATAATATGATTAAACTTTTGTTCGCCCCTTTTTAATTGAGAATTAAGAACGCATGCACCTTCGCTAGTTATAGTCTCATCCTTGTGTTTACAATTGCGACAATAATAAATGAGTTTGTTATTATCATCGGCATCTACGCCGATATAATACATATTATCACACTTTACGCAGAATTTCATTTATATAGACTATGAATATATTCTTTGAATAGTTTATTCGTTTTATTCCAATTTTTCGAATGCCCGAAGCTAAAAAATTGAATAAAACAAAACCTAATAAATATATATCACTTATATATCCAACGGGATGGCGACAACTGCACCAGTCGAATCTACTATAATACCAAAACAATCAAATTATAAAGATTTCAATGACTTTGTGTCAAAGCATAGTATACCAAAAGGGACGATAAAAACTATAACTAACACGAGGATTGGTGACAAAAATAGTAATATCTATGGTGGTTCTTATAATATATCTGATTCAGAATATTCCACGTTTTTAAATTTATATTATCGCGATGTTCTTCTTCCAAAAAAGAAGGAATATTTTACGGAAAAACAGCGAGAAAACGATGGTCCAATTCTAGTGGATCTAGACTTTCGGCACGATTATGATGTGGACGAAAGACAGTATACACTAGAACATATAGAAGACCTGGTCGATTCTTATTTAGAAGAATTAAAGTGTATTTATCAGTTTGATGAGTCGACCACATTTTCTATATTTGTGCTCGAGAAACCGAGTGTGAATAGAATCCAATCTGAAAATAAAACTAAAGATGGCATTCACCTCATTATTGGTCTGCAAGCCGACCGTGTCGTTCAGTTGTATTTGCGCGAAAGAGTTATCGAGCGAGCAAAGGAAATGTGGGCGGGATTTCCCACCAAGAATTCTTGGGAAGATGTTTTCGATTCAGGTATTAGCAAGGGGCATTCGAATTGGCAATTGTACGGATCGAGAAAGCCAAACCACGATCGTTATCAGCTTACTCACATTTATGACATTAAGGTTGATGCTACAGATTCTGAGATTATGTGCGAGGAAGCGCCAATCGCGTCTTTTAAATTGCAAGAAAATTTGCAAAGATTGTCAGCCCGGTATTCTGGTCATCCAAGTTTGTTCATGAAGAATGATTTTATTGCAAAGTATGAACAATATAAAAAGGCAAACGGATTGGATGCTTCGACTAGTGGCGGATCAAAGCTAACAATCTCAATGCCTTCTGTTGTAAAACAAAACAGGATAATGGACCTAATGTTCGATAATACATCTGCGTTATGCCAAATTAAAACGGCAGAAGAACTCGATTATGTTCTAAATCAATTTTTGGATTCAGTTAGTGATTGTCACACAGAGTATGATTTAAAATCTACTCATGATTATGTTATGATATTGCCACCGTGCTATTATGAAGACGGATCTTATAATAAATGGATTCGTGTTGGTTGGTGTCTAAAGAATACGAGCCCCAAGCTTTTGATTGTTTGGTTAGCGTTTAGTGCGAAATCTTCAACGTTTCGGTACAGCGCAATTCCAGATTTATGTGAAATGTGGCGAAAATTTGATCTCAAGAATCATGGCGGCCTTACAAAGCTTTCTTTGATTCATTGGGTAAAAACTGATGTTCCTGAGCAATATGAGAATATACGCAGAAACACTATCGACTTTTATGTAGAACGCACAATCAAGTCTACTTCGAAGAAAGACAGCGACAGGAATGGTTGTGGCGATTTTGATCTGGCAAATGTTCTGTATCAGCTTTATAAGCACGAATTTGTTTGCGTTAGCGTTAAGGCAAATATTTGGTATCAATATAAGAACAATCGCTGGAAGGAAATCGATTCTGGAACTACACTTCGAAAAGCGATCTCGGTACAGTTGCGAGATTTATACAATCAAAAGACTATTGGAAGTATGGACGCGATTACGAATAATGGCGCACCGCCAACGGAAGAAGAGGCAGTAAAACCTCGATCTATCCGCATTTTGAATATTTGCCAAAGATTGGCAAACACGAATGACAAGAAGAATATTATGACAGAGGCAAAAGAGTTATTTTACGACGGAACATTTTTGGGAAAGCTAAATACGAATCCCTATTTGTTGTGTTTTAAGAATGGTGTGGTCGATTTCAAAGAAAAGACTTTTAGAAAGGGCCATCCTGAGGACAATATTTCGATTTGTACAGGAATTAACTATACACCATTGAATTCAGCAATTCATCAAAAAACAATCGACGAAATTAACGATTTTATGAACAAATTGTTCCCAGAGAAAGAGCTTTGTCATTATATGTGGGATCATTTGGCGTCAACACTTATTGGCACATCTTCAAACCAAACGTTCAATATGTACATAGGAATTGGCTCAAACGGAAAGTCAGTTCTGGTTAATTTGATGGAAAAGGTTTTGGGTGAATACAAGGGTGATGTTCCTCTAACATTGGTAACAGATAAGCGCGGTAAGATTGGTGGTCTTGCGCCAGAAATCGTTCAATTGAAGGGAAAGCGATATGCAGTTATGCAAGAGCCATCGAAGGGCGACGTTATTAACGAAGGTGTTATGAAACAACTTACTAGCGGAAAGGATCCTATTCAGGGCAGAGCGCCATATATGCCCGAAACTGTTTCGTTCATCCCGCAATTCAAATTGGTTGTGACTTGCAATACTTTGATGGGTGTAAAGGCGAATGATCACGGCACTTGGCGAAGAATTCGCGCTGTTCCCTTCAAGTCTCTTTTCACAGAGAATCCTGTTATCGGCGATACTGAAAAGCCATATCAATTCAAACTAGATAAATACATTGATGAGAAGTTTGAAGAATGGAAGGAAGTGTTTATGGCGATGTTAGTGGCCCGCGCATTCGATACAAATGGAATCGTAAAAGATTGTGATATTGTTATGGCGAAGAGCAACGAGTACAGACAGAGCCAGGACTATATCGCAGAATTCATTAGCGATCGCATTAGTCGAGACGCAACCGGCCGCATTCGTAAGATGGAACTCAACAACGAATTTTCGATGTGGTATGCTGCAAATCATGGTGGACGTGGCCCAAGTCCTAAGGATTTACACGAATACATGGACAAGGAATTTGGCCGCCAACGCAATCAATGCTGGACAGGCGTAAAAATCAAGTATGACCAAGCAGACTATGATAGAAACGACACACATACTGATGACGATATTAGCGCGAATGAACTATAATTTATCATAAAAATAAACAATATTTTTTATGATAACTATTAAGCACCATTTACTACGCGATTTAATATATTATTAAAATTGAAACCGCGTATTTTTTCTTCAAAGTAATTTCTTATGCCGCCAACAAATTTTGTGAGCGGATTGTTACTCATGACAGATAAATTTGATTTTTCTAATTGGTCGAATCCGTTAGTGCTATCGGGCATATTATAGACTGATACGTCGGTTGTTTTTACATGATCTCTAGACAACACATCACCTTGGTAATTATCACCTTTTGTTGGGTCATAATTGAAATTTTTATTATTAAATGGTTTGTTTGTTACGAAAGAATATAAAAATCTGAATACGCCATGAATTGCCATCTCAATATAATAAACCATAAACGGAAACAATAATAAAATCAAAATAAACCCTATTTTTCGTTTTAAACTAAAACCATTTTTCGATCTAAATAAAAAAAATATCCACACAACAATGAGTGCATAATAAACAATGTATAAATAGGTTTGTATATTCGAAACCTTGGGCACGTTTGCTTGTTGAAATTCAAATTGGCGTTCCATTTTTGTGTAATAACCAGTGACTTTTTCTTTTTTATCAGTTAACAAATCATTTTGATCGCTAATTTCATGATAATATTTTGTAACCTTATCTTTTGCGCCTTTCCATAGATAACCATTAGTATCTTTTGCTTTATTTACGGCTTCTTCTGTAACGTTTAGCTCTGTTTTGCCGCTTGCTATGGCTGCATCGATTTTGCTATTGGCATCCAGTACAATTGCGTTGTTTTTATTTATAATGTCTGTGTCGGTTTTTTCTATATTTATAAGATTTTGAAAATATGCTGTTATTGTAGATACAATCTGCTCAGGTGTGCCTAATGTATTATTGTTATATTGATATAACAACTGCAGTCTATTTACTAACATACTAATTTTTTCATTAAGATGTGCACCATCTTGTTTTAAATCGTTGCTTATGAATGAATTATTAGAAATAATACCATTAATTCCATTTACGGTTCTTAACATGGGTTGTAAATTTTGGCTATTAATATTTCTTAATCGCCATTTTACATTTTCATCATGAGTAGGTCCACATTCGTGCCCTGCACCATTGGCCTGTCCTTGTGCATAATTTAAGAATGCGTTAAAAGAGTCTGAGTTATAATTATTTAAAAACTCATCTAGAAATCTGTTTAATCCATCTATATCTAAATAAACACCTGACGTTGGATTATCAAAATCGATTATTTTACCAGGCGCATTATGATCTATATCTTCAATATAAGTAAATGTGGGCGGACGAGGGCGAATTTTTAAATTAGATTGTGCTTGCGCAGAGTCCGACCCCGTTACTTGTACTACATGATAAGGATCCGTTACACGATTAGCATTACTGCCATCGTTTGATAATTTATTTAAAGAAAGTGTATATTTTCTTTTGTCATTATTTTTTGTATATATCATATCATCTACTGATTCCACCATTTTGATTTCTATAGTATAATTACATTATTTTTTGTTTTGAAACTAAACAAAAAATAATATCAATTTGGTTTATTAAATTTTATCCATAAATAATGCAACAAATGTTGTATTTCATACATTAAATATGGATAAAGCAACAAGAAGACTATAATAATAATTTTAAAAATTTCATTCATTTGTGATGTATAAATAAAATAAATAACAACGAAAGCCAAAATGTAATAAACTATTAAAAATACAAAATTTACGGATTTTAAATATTCGTTGTCGTTGGCGGCATAAACTATTTTTTGATTATCTGTAGAATATAAATCTTGATATTGTGTATCGTTATTTCTACTTTCTAAAACTTGATTTTCTGAATTTATATTCTCGTAATAGGTTCTATTATAATAATTTATAGTTTCTTGCAATTCATTGTTGTTGATATTTAAATCATCCATCTTATCAAGGTTACTTAATATGCTGTTTCTAATAGATTCATTATTTTTTGTTTTATCAAGAAATATATTCCAGTTTCCGTTAAATGTATTCAATGCCGCGTTTTTTGTATTTATCGCATTAGTTAAATTATTGCTCATATCTAATGCGGTTTTGTCTCGCAACTGTTCTCGACTTAGCGCATCGTTATATGCTGCTCTTATCTGATCGCCATAATATTTTAATTTCCGAAGCGTCTCGGCTTTTCCACGTATATCATATCCGTCGAGTTGTCGCATTACATCGCGAATATCATTTATACTCTTATAACAATCGTTTTTAGCATCATTTATTGCGCCGCTTTGATTTGTCCAAGGACACCCAAATGCTCTTGATCCGCCGCCGCCCATTTATATTATAAGTTATAATATAAATATATTTTATACTTTTGAATAAGCATCGTATTCATTTGGTGAATTTGCAGAAACAGACATTTTTTTTTTATTAAAATCGTAAGTCATGGTTATTGTTTCAAATCCTTGTATAAAAGTTGTTGATTTTCCACCTGTTAATGTGTTTCCATAACACACTGAATTTCCTGCGTCCCATAAAGTTCCATCGGAACAACATTCTGCGCCAACACATCCGCTAAAATTTATTGTTCCTAATAAATTTCCAGCTTTTGCAGCATCTTCTTGACTTTTCTTTAATTCGTCAGGTGTTAATTTCTTTGGCGCTGCTACATTTATTTCGTTAAAGTTCATGTTATTACGTTGCGAAATGTCTAAATAAATAAAATAGCATGAAAAGAGTCCGATTGTTATATCAACAATAACTAAAAGCGTGTGGAATGCATCTGGCAAAAAACCCGCCGCTGCCAACTTATTTAAAATAACCCATACTATTAGAACAATAACCACAATTAAAATCATTTTCATATATTCAGCGTATTTCAATCTGTAACTATCATTCAGTGAAAGTAAACGTTTCTGTCCAACTAATGCTTGATCTATAGATTGTTTTTTTTTAACCAATCTATCATTTTCAGCTTTAATAATATCGCTAACGCCTGCTTGTTTTGTTAGAATATTGTCCGTATTTGTATTCGCAGCAGAATACTTTGCGTTTAAATCTGTTAAATTTCCAGCAAATGCAGTTGTGGCAGCCGCTATATCAGCAGCTTTTGTTGGGTCCTCTTTAGCGAGCTTTTGTAAATTTTTTAAATATTGCGATTGCATACTTGATACGCCGGATAAATCTAAATATGTTGGATCACCTGTTCCCATTTTAGTATATTATATCAATATACTAAAATTTTTTATTTACCCAAAAAAATAGCCAAAATTAATAAAGACGCGGCGGTAACCGAACCTAACATATAAATAGTATTTTGTTGTAAAATAATCGATTTTACGTCTTCGTTCATGGCATCTTTAATTGTCGGGGTTTTTCTTACATTTATACCACTGTAGTATACTAAATTTCCGCTTAAATCATATTTTTGATCAGAGGTGAGTGAATTCCATAATTGTACTGTGTTTGTTATTCCATTTGATAAATCATAATAATTGTTGTTTATTTGAGTAAGCGTGGCAGAATAATCGGCGGCAATTAATTTTAAAGGTGCTACTTGATTTAATGATATATCATCTCTTACATTTATATTAGGCAAATTACTTGGTGTTTTAAACCCATGATTATCGAAACTTTCTTTATAATTCTGAAATCCACTCTTTCCGTAGTTTTTCTCAAATTGAATCAATTGGTTTACTGTTTTTGTATCTAATCCCGTGTCATTATTGTTTGGATCAAAATTAGCAGTTCCGTTTACGTATGTAGAAAGCGACGTGGCGTTAAGTGTAACTGGCAACACCTGGTAATCTGAATATGCGCTATAATCACCTAGATTTTGTGCAGTATCCATTTTCAATGTAGGTATTTTATTATAAATAGGTGCATATGTTGATTTCATAGCACGATTTCTTATATATAAATCAGAGGATTTTATTACGCCGTTTTTTTGATTAGGTATAAACTGTTGTGGCGCATCAGTAATTCCTTTATAAAAATAATTATTGTTTCCATTATCTGTAGTAAAATAGTAAAAATTACAACTAGGGTCGTCTGTGCATTTTTGTTCAGCTTCCTTTAAATTATTAACTTTTGTTTTAGTTTTATCATTTGGATCAGGGTGAAAATCCGTATATTTTATATAATTATTCATATAACTAGTATCTTTTTTTGAAATGTTTTTAAACAAATGGTTACTGAGATCAGCTAAATAAAACTTATTTATGTGTTGATCTGAAGTTATGCGATATGGATAATACGAAGAGGTTCCTGGTTTATTGTCGGAACTTGTTGTATATTTATAAGTGCCATTTCCATCATCTGGTCCTGTTCCAGAACAACCATTCGTTGTTGTTGTCATGTTGGATAAACCGTTACTAACATAACAACTATACAAACCATTATCTGAAGCAGTTGCACTTGCTTCAACTAAAGAGTAATATGTTACGCT
>Ga0136644_10001330_pt1 | contig 19789 bp, 15 predicted proteins | sample C_130820_EF_Meta_FD_94780 | JGI IMG/M metagenome (GOLD analysis project Ga0136644, IMG submission 94780) | Freshwater microbial communities from Lake Croche, Canada to study carbon cycling - C_130820_EF_MetaG (v2) (version 2) | ecosystem: Environmental > Aquatic > Freshwater > Lake | place... | reverse complement strand
ATGAATGGAAAAAAAATCCAAATGAATGGTTATCAAGTATTGATATTATGAATGTAATGAAACAATATGAAAAAGCGTATAAATGTTTTGATTTTATTGGTCCTTCACCAATAGATTTTGACACAAAAAAATTATATGGTGAATGTGTATGGGATGAGTTATGCAATTTTAATTTAGAAAATCAAATAAAGTCAGGAAAAACAAAAATAGGTATTATTTTTAATACAGATCCTCATAATAAACCTGGACAACATTGGATATCAATGTTTATTAATATTAAAAAGAAACAAATTTTCTTTTTTGATAGTACTGGAGATAAACCATCATCAGAAATAATGGTATTGGTAAATAGAATTAAAGATCAAGGACTTTCATTTAATCCAAAAATAGTTTTTAAATTTGATAGTAATACAGGTATAGAACATCAATATGGAAATACTGAATGTGGTATTTATTCTTTATTTTTTATAGTTCATATGCTAGAGGATAAGTTAACTGATCATTATTTAAAAACACACATATTAAAAGATGAATATATGCAAAAATTTAGAAAGGTTTATTTTAATGATTCTCTTTAGAAGTTCTTTAAGTTTAAAATATTTAAATACTAAGTATATATTTATATATTTAAAATGTCTATAACAACTTTTTTAAATGAAGAAAATTTAAAAGTATTATGGGACGTTATTATAGATGCGGATATACTAAAATTTCAACCAAAAATTTATCAAGAAAAAATATTTCAAATATTTTTAGTAAATTCAAAAGGGTTTTACGAAGTAGAAAGAAAAAAAATAAATAATTTAATTGAATTAAATAAAAAATATATATTACTAATTTTAAATCATATTAAACAAACAGCGATTAATCCGCAACCAAATAAAATTAAAATACTTGATGAAATACCAAAACCACAAGTAGAAAAAGAGCTTATAACATACGAAGAAATACAAAATGATCGTAAATCACAATTTGAAAAAGATTTGAATAAAAGAAGACAAGATTTTGAAAATATAATGACAATTAAGGCTCCTCCAGTTCCTGAATTTTCTGATAAATATGAAGATACACCAATCGAAGAAATGGATAAAATTATAAAGGAAATGACTGCTAAAAGAAATTATGATGTTGAACAAATAAATAGAAATAATATTTATAAACAACAAACTAGTCAAGTAGATAATTGGTTAAAACCACAAGAAACCTCTTTAAAGTCTGAAAAAATAAGTAATAATAATAATAATACTAATACTAATACTAATACTAATATTAATAAAAAAAATGTAAGTTGGGGTAAAAATCAAACAAAAGAAATTAAATTAGATATAGAAGAATATAATGAAGAAATAGAAAATATGGATGATAATATATTTAAAAAATTTAAACAAATAGTTCCAGAAAAATTAATAAATAAAAATAATGAAATAAATAATTTAAAAATAAATGAATTAGAAAATGAAGTTAAAAATATTAATGAAAAAATAAATGTAATGAGTGAAAATATTTCTATGATTCTTTCTTTATTACAAAAAAAAAAGTGAAAACTAAAACTATATAAAATATTATAACTATATAAACTATATAATATATTTATAATATAATATGAAATTAAACCTTTTATCTTTATTCATCTATTACAGTAATTTATTAATTACTTCTAGTATTAGTATAAATGATAACAATTATTTAAGATTAAGAAATTATACTCTTCGTATTACCATATTAAAGAATATTAAAAAAACAAAACTTTACATTAAAAATATTAAAACTACAACAAATAATTTATATAATAAAATGTTAACTGTCTATTATGATGCTAATTATAAATATTATAGTTTAAGTGATGAAGAGAGGGATTTGTTAGAAAATATAATTTCATTATGTTACTAACTCTTTAAATACAGTCTCTCCTTTATCATTTATTTCTATTGTACCAATTTGTAATGGAACGATCGATGGATTCGTTAAAGCAGCTTCATAACTAGCTTTACTATAAATATATAATAACTTATTACTCATTCTGCGATACACATAATCTATACCATTTAATTTTATGTTTTTACCTGTCCATTCTATAGCCATTTTGTTTGCCTGTACAGTTGTGTCATTTTGCTGTTCAGAATAATCAGGTACATAAGAAAATTTTGAATTATTTGTATCTCCAAAATTAACACATTTACCATTAGAATAAATATAACAATCAAACGCAGATTCTTTAATTGAATCTGTAAGTTGTGCAGTCAAATTAGCCTTAATCTCAGAAATTTCATAAAGAAATTGATCACTTGTAAATGGTACTTTTGGAATTGCTTTGCTCAAATCTTTTCTTTTTAATTCAATTGCCATATCTGATTTTAATTGTTCCGGTGTAAAAATCATTAAATAAACAAAAACCTCAACTGTTTGAAGAGCTTTTGGCAAACTTTTATGACTGCATATACGCCTAGCACGACCAATAACTTGTTCTAGACGAACAGGATGCCAATAAGGTTCCATAATATGAACATAACGTGTATTCCTCAAGTTAATACCTTCTGAACCAGATGAAGTAATCATTAAAACCTTAATGATTTCGCCCATGTTGTTATTATTTGAAATTTTCTTTAATTCATTGGCAATATTTACTGGTATTTTATCCCATTCACCGTTATAAATATATCTCATCATTTCTTTTTCTTCACTAGTTTCAGTACCAGTATATAAAGCATAAGTAGGTTTACCTTTATCTGCTTCAGGTATATCTATTTCCCAAATGCCTGTAGAAGTCTTTTTAACTTTAAATCTTGTAAAACCATTTTTATCTAATGTCAGACTGAATAACCCAATACCCTCCATAGTTCTAAATTGACTATAAACAAGATGCAATCCTAAATATTCTTCGTCTTTAATATTTTCAAGAATATGTAAAAATTTTGGACTATATGTTTGAAGTGCTTCAGGTGTTAAGAAGTCATCTGCATGTTCCTTAACATTATTTAATGCTTTTTCAAGACGAATTTTATATTCATCACCACCAACTTTTTCAAGAATTTCATCTCCTTCAACCTCACCTTCTGTATTAGCATCTAAATCTTTTTCTTTTTCGAGTTTTCGTGCATCCTTAAATAATTTTGTTATTTTATCATTATCTGGTTCATTATCTTTATCCTTTTCTTTTTCTTCTTCTCTATCCAAAATACCAAATTTTACTTGTAATGGTGTTGGTCTTTCAGGTAAAGCAAAATTACAATATAAACGAGAAAAAATTCTATAGGTTGAAGATGGTTCTTTATAAAGATCATCTACAGGACGACTCTTAGAACTTGGTTTTTCAGTTTTTCTCTCTTCATGACGTGCTGCTTCGTACATTTTAAATTGAAAATCACTCATAGGTATTCTTACAATATGATAATCAACACCAAGTGTTTTATTATATTTTGGTAATAAGCTTTCTTCTGCGCTTCTAAAATAAGATGATAAACCTAAAATACGGCGTTTAAGAGCATCAATATTTTTTATTTTTTTTGTAGTATCATCAATATATTGTCCTGTAAATAAATCTAACTTATCTGGTAAGGCTTTTTTATTTTTTATTTCTATACCATCTGGAACAATATCTATATCATTTCTTCGTAATATACTAATTATATTTCTTTCAAAATCATCATCACTTATAAAATCAGTTTCAAAAATGGTTTCACCTTTTTCATTTTTAGTTGCATTAGATACACCTTGATATCCGGATTCCTTTTTAATTTTATTTTTAAATCCAAAAGGATTTCTAGTAACTGTTAAAATTTTACTAGATGGTGAATAATCAATATAATCAAGCGATTTCTCTTTAAGAAGTATATCTTGAAGAGCATTTTTATCTATTTTTTTATTTGTTTTTACAACCAAGGGTATTTTCCATGTTTTAATATAACCTCTTAAAATATTAAAAAGTATTGCAAATTCATTTGGATAATTAATAACAGGAGTTCCTGATAATAAAACAATTCTTGCATTTTTTGCACTTAATAAAAATTCATATAGCTTGGTAGCTAAGTTAATAGGTAAATGTTCTTTCTCTCCTTTTTTATCCTCTTTAATGTCCTTCTCTTTTTCTAACTTATTTACAATTCTACTTATTAAATTGTGCGCTTCATCAATAATAATAACAGAATTATCAAAAATATTTTTAGTAAAACCAGAAGTCATCTCTTCTAAACGTTTAGCTCTTAAACCATTATAATTAATAAATGTATATTTTTGTTTAATCATTTCATTTAGTTGTTCATCTAAAGATTTTTTTTGTAAATCACTTAGTTCTTCAAAATTTGGTTTCTTTTTAATATTTACAAACCATGCACCTCCATGTTTATGAATATACTCTAATGGAAGATTCAAAATAGCTGACATTGGTTTGGATGCCTCTGGATGATCAACTGTAGAAATCCACTCCCAGAATTGAAATTTTTTATATAGATTATCACCACATTTTTTAAGTTCCTCTATATAATTTGCACGTAATGACGCCGGAGTCATGATTACAATGCGTTTTGAATCTTTCATTCCTTCTGCTATAGCAATACTAGTGCAAGTATTATGTGTTACTGTAAAATCACCCATTATGTATCTACAATTACCATCTAGTGTAAATCCATAATATTCATCTTCTTTTACATATTTAATTTGAATACCAGTAACTAATACATCTTTTATTTGTTTTCTAGGATTTGCTTTTTTTCTTGGAATGCAAGTAGGTATTTCTTCTATGCCTGATCCAGAAATATATATTCTAAAAGCAGTTCCATACTTTTTTTCTCCTTTATATACAAATGATGTATTTTTATAACATGCAAATCCTAAGCTTCTTGATAAATAAATTATATCATCTATCAATGTTTCATTTACCTGAGTAATTTCAAAAGCACTTCCTGACTTATCTAAATGTCCATCGCTATCTAATAATCCTGCTAATAATTTTAATCTGTTCTCTCTCGAATTACATTTATAAATAAAAGGAATATGTTTATTATTTTGTATATCTAATTTTTTTAGTGTATTTAAGAAAATATTGTTATCTTTTTCACCATTTCCTGAAATCCCATAAGAATAATTAGATAAATAATTTAAATTTAAATTATATTTTTTTAAATTTTTATTAAAATAATACAAAACAGTAGAATCTTGTGTACATATAGATGATCCTCGTGATGTTCCATCTCCTAACCAATAACCTAACATATAAGGGTCTATTGGCACTTCTTTTTCTTGAAAATCAATAGGAACCTTGTATCCTTTTAATAGAGATTTTTTCTTATTACTAAGTTTTAAATAATCTTTTACAGTAATTTCAATAATATTATTATTTGTTTCAACATTATCTATAATTCTTTCAAAAAATTTTTCAGCTGCGATTTGTATTTCATTTTCATTCTTTTTATCTTTATTAAATGTAAATGTTTTTGATTTAAATTCATTATTTTCTATCCATTGAATATTATAATTAGTGTTTGATTTATGGTTATTTCTAGAAATTTTGGGGAAACCTGAAACACGTAAACACAAAATATGTTCTTGATTTACAGTATATTTATCTCCTTTAATAGGAATTATATCATACATTTTATCAGTACCTCTAGCTAATGATAATACAGTTCTTGCTCTTGAATCATCACCCATTAATAAATCACCTATTTGGATATTTTCAACTAATTTAATTGTTCCATCAAACATTAATATGGGTGTTCCTTTTGCATGACATTTCCCAGCACCTAAACCGTGGTACAGTAATAACCCACGATAAGGCGTATAAAGATTCATATAGTCACGAACAATTTTTTGATGTGTTAATAAATTAAATTCTGAGTTTGTATTACTAATATTATCACATGAAACATTGCCTGTATTTTTTTCTAAGTCATGACGATAAGGTTCAAAAAGTGAATTAATAAAATTAACAAAAATTTCTCTATTATTCATATAATAACTGGAAACCTTAATGTTTACAGGAGGTGACTTTTTCGGTAAACGCTTATCAAGATTTGTATCTCCAAACTCAATAATAGTTTCAGGTCCTAATACTGCAACACCTTTTTCAATCTTCTTTGTTTTTCTTTCTTGTTTTTTAGGCGCCTGAATAGGTATCACTTGTTCTTCTTCTATTACTATGTTTGTCTTCTTCTTTTCCACTTGCTTTTCTTCTTTTTTAGCTTCTTCTAATTCTTGTCCTTGATCTTCCTCCATTTGTTCTTTAATATCTTCTTCATCTTCTTCAATAATTAAAGGTAGTTTTTGATCGATTTTTTTTGCTTTTTTTATATCAGGTTTTACTTCAATAGGTTCAATCATTTTTTGTGTTTCCGATTGTTCAATATTAGGTTTAACAGTTATTTTACTCATTTTACTTTCTTGTATTTTTTTTAATAGGTCATTTCTATTATAGCCTTTATCAGTTTCATCAATAATAAGAGGTCTATTAGTTTTTGTTTGTTCTGTTTTATCCTGTTCTTCTGTTTTATCCTGTTCTTCTGTTTTATCCTGTTCTTCTCTTTTATCCTGTTCTTCTCTTTTATCCTGTTCTTCTGTTTTATCCTGTTCTTCTGTTTTATCCTGTTCTTCTTTTTTCTTTTTTTCACTAGAATTATCCTGTTCTTCTTTTTCTTTCATTAATTTTTTGGGTTGTTTTTTTTTCGTTCCTTTAATAACAACGGCTACCTTTTCTCTTTCTTCAACATTTGGTTTTACCATAAGTTTTTGTTTTATTGCTTCTAAAGGATTCATTATTTATATATATAATTTCAATATATAAAACTTTCAATATTTATCATAATTATTATATGATAAATATACTGTTTTATAAAATGATTATTCATTTGTTGTCTCATTTTCAGTATTATTTTTATTAATAAAAGTGATTGCTTCATTGCATGCAATTTGTTCTGCCTTACGTTTAATTTTATGTTGACCTTCACCCATAAATAAAAATATTTTACCATTTTCAGATATGTATTCTTGAATAGATTTGAATGTTTTAAAATAACAAATATTAACTGCATCCTTTGGAGAAACACTATGAATTGGTTGTCCTAAACATAAATAAACACCCATCTTATATCCTAATTCTTCATCATGATCTATTTCTAGATAATGTGGAGTTACTTTAAACTCTTTTTGAATCTTTACTTGTAATATATTTTTATAATTATCATCATTTTGTATAAGAGCAATCCAATCTATGTGTTTTTCAAAAACATTTTCAATAAATTTTTGAGCCATTTGAAATCCTGGTCCTGTAACAAATGTATTTTGAAACCATCCATTTTCATCTTTAACAGATATCTTATTAAAATCTAAAAATAAGGCACCAATAAAAGCTTCAAAAAGACAACCAAGTTTCTTTAAATTAGTACGAATCTTCTTTTCTTCTGCATGTTTAGAGAGAATAAGCCATTTATGCAGACCCATTTCTAATGCTATTTTTCCAATTGCTTCATTTTTAACAATAGCAATCTTTTTCTCTGTCATAAAACCTTCATTTTCTTTAGGAAATCTACGATATAAATAATATTTAGTCACACATTCTAATACTCCATCCCCTAAAAATTCTAGACGTTCATTTGATTTACTGCTAAGAGGCATACAATCTTCTGGTCTATCAACAATGGTAATATTTTGTTGCAAATTTTCAAAATTGGGTCTTTTTGTGTAAGATCGATGAACAAAAGCACGTTCATATAGAGCCATATTAAAGACAGTTGGTGGAATATTGTATTTGGAAAGAATTGATTGTACGTCGCACAATGAAATCTTAACATTAAGTGGATTAAATGGATTAAATACTAGACCTTCATCAGTCTTAATAATATCATCGTCGTGAGCTAATTTTACGTCTGTCATTTAATTATATTATTTGGATTTCTTTATATTATTTTAAAGAAATATATTATTTGTAGTTAGTGTGTAAAGACATGGATGGTATATTATATATCCTATTATGGAAGAATGGCGTGTAATCAATGGTTTTCCTAATTATAGCGTTAGTAATTTAGGAAATTTAATGAATAATAAAACTGGAAAATTTCTAAAATCATGTATTAAAGGTGGATATTTACATATTTCTTTAACAAATGGAAAAATAAAAAAAACTCTAAAAGTTCATAGATTAGTTGCCCAAGCTTTTATTGAAAACCCAGAAAATAAAACTGATGTTAATCATAAAAATAAAAATAAATTAGATAATACATTGTCTAATCTCGAATGGATGACAAGAAAAGAAAATAACCAACACAGATGTATTGATTTAATATATAAAACAAATAGAAATAAGCAAATTAATCGCTTAAGTAAGGTAAATGGTGAAATATTAGAAAAATATAATTCCATAGAAGATGCAGGTGTTTGGGCTTTTGAAAATAAATTAACAAATAATTCACATAATGGACGAAATGCAATTGGTAATTGTGTAAATGGATTATCTAAAACTGCATATGGGTTTTGTTGGTCATATGAAAATACAGAGAATAAGGTAAATGAAGAATGGAGAGAGATTAATTTAAATAAATTGTTTGAAAAAGAAAATGACTTTGATAAAAAATACTTTGTATCTAATTTAGGGAGATATAAAAATAGTTATGGAACTATTATGAATAATAATTATAAAGTTAATGAAAATGGTTATATAAGAGTTTTAATTTTTAAAAAAACTTTTGCTTTACATAGATTAGTAGCTTTTACTTTTTTAGACAATCCTGAAAATAAAGAACAAGTTAATCATAAGGATGGAAATAAATTAAATAATAGTATTGAAAATTTGGAGTGGTGTAATAACAAAGAAAATCAAATTCATAAATTTAAAATTGGTTTAGGAAATAATTTTACAAGAAAAATAGTTCAATATGATTTAAATATGAATAAAATAAAAGAATTTAATTCAATAATAGAAGCATCAAAAGAATTAAATATAGGAAAATCAAATATACAAGGTGTTTTATCAAACCATAGAAAAACAGCAGGAGGTTTTGTTTTTAAATATATTGAAGACAATAATATAGATTTTACAAAAACGATAAGTATAAATAAAAATATAGGGAGAAAAGTAGTACAATATGATTTAAACATGAATTTAATAAACGTATTTCATTCAATATCAGATGCATCTAGAAAAACAAATATACATAAAAACAATATTAGGGGTGTTATAATTAATTATAGAAAAACTTCTGGAGGATTTATTTGGAAATATTTAGAAGAAAAATAAAATATTTTTGTAGTATATACTATGGTTTTATATTCTGCCGGACGTGCCGCAAGAAATTCTGCATCAATTTGCAATAGAACAAATACGTGTGGTGGCCCAAAAAAATCTGGACTTGCACCACGTGTGGGTTGGTATTTATCAAGCAATGTTAATTTAGTGGGTGCACCTCAAACAATTCCTCGTTTCTGTATCCCTAATAGAACAGTTCAAACACAAAAATACGGTTATCGTGCTACAATTGGTGGCAATATGGGTTAAACATTATATCAATATTTTATTATATTATTCAATAAAATATTTATAATAAAAAGTATTTAATAAGATAATATGAATACTTAAATATGTTTATTAAGATTGATATTAGAGAGAAAGAATTAATAGGTAAAATAAATCAACTCATATTATTTATTCCTATTTTTAAACAATTAAAAGTAGTCACAGAATCTCTTCCTTTAGGAGATATTATTATTTCTGATGAAAAGGAAGATAAAATAATCATAGAGAGAAAATCTATTAATGATTTACTATCTAGTATCAAAGATGGAAGATATGAAGAACAATCCTATAGACTAAATGGTTTAGAACATCATAATCATAATATTATTTATCTAATTGAAGGAGATGTAAATAAAATGAACTATTTTAAAAATGATAATAAAACTGAAAAACTTACCATTTATTCTGCTATTTTCTCTCTAAATTATTATAAAGGATTTTCAGTATTAAGAACATTTAATATGGATGAAACAGCAACCTTTATTTGTAATATGGCAAATAAATTAAGTAAAGAAACTACTTCAGGAAAAAAAGCATTTTATCAAAATACAATAAAATCTAATAATCAAAATTCAGAATTATTAATAAATGAAAGCTTAAATACGAATACAAATAAAATTAATATTACGAATAATAATGATACAAATAATAATACAAATAATAATACTAATAATTATATAGAATTATCAAATGATATAAGTTTCGATACAGAACAATGCGATAAAGATTACATAAATGTAGTTAAAAAAGTTAAAAAAGAAAATATTACAACTAATAATATTGGAGAGATTATGCTTTGTCAAATACCAGGCATAAGTTCAGTGACTGCAATTGCAATTATAAATAAATTTAAATCAATTACAAATTTAATACAAGAAATACAAAAGGATCAAAATTGTTTAAAATATATATCTTATACAAACTCAAAAGGTCAAACAAGAAAAATAACATCAACAGCAATTACAAATATTATAAAATATTTGAAATCACCTTCAGAAAATAATTAATTTATTTTTATTTTATCTTGAAAAAAAAGATATTAATAATAATAATGTAGAATTTAATAGCTTAAATAATACTCTTGAGGAATACATTCTATCGGAAATATAATAACTATAAGTCATTATATATGATCCTAATGCATATATAAAGAATGATGGAGCAAAAAGCTTCTTATTTACATATAATAAGTGAATCAATTGTGATAAAATACCTATTGTGATTAGTAGTCTAGAAATTATTTCTAAATCCATATATAATAAATAATATTTTATTATATTAAATTAGTGTTTATTTTTCTAAAACTATAGTATAAATGAAAAAAGAATTGATGAATTTATTTATGTTTATTGCTATATGTTTTTTAGCCTACATATTATTTAGAAATTTACATTTTAAAGAAGGAATGACAAACAATACAACATCTACGGCCACAACAACAAATTCAAGTAATGGTATAGCAGGTAATGCTTCAACATATGGCGCATCCATTAAAACACAAACTATTAAAATGCAAGATATGCTTTTAATAAGTAAATATAGAGCCGACTATGAAACAGTTGTATTAAATTTAGATGATTATGTGAATAATTTAATGTTACAAACAGCATTAAGTGTAGATCAAACAAAGCCGGAGGCAACTTTAAAAAAATTAGCTGATCTTAATCAATCAAAATCTGCATTAAACAATGTTATGAAATTTATCGATTCTAGTCATTAAAATAAATATATTTTTTTATAATTTATTCATGATATAAAAATAAATTACAAAAATTATAAATCATATTCTATTAAATGTAAAATTTATTATGGAACGTAGATAGAAACTTCGTTTTCCTTATAATAACCCTTATCTACTAAATTTTGTGTATAAGCTGAACCACCCCAATTATCATCCATTGGATTTGGACTTACCTTTGCATGTTCTTGACTTATATTCATTTGATCAAGAGGTGTTGTTGTTCCTACATAATAAGAAGTTTCATCATAAGCAGGATATCCTCCTTTGTTATATGGTGGATCATTTCTTGTGGCATCAACTAAAAGAGTTGGATTTGGATAAGCAAGTGAATCTGGATATCCTAAAGAACTTTCAGGTATAATAGGACCTTCAGAACTAGCAATACTTGGAGGTAATCCACCTTGTGGTTCAGAAACACTAGGACGAACTTTATAAACTGGATTACCTTGTGCATCATATGTTTGTTGTAAATATAGGACAGGACATTTGATACCTTGACTTCTTTGCCAATCTAAAAACTCTGTATAATCTTCTAAATTCTCAAATTCGACTGGATTTACGCCAGGTACTTGTGCTAATTTGGAGTTATATAAATAAAATCTAGAACCTTTTTGAATTAATAAATCAGGACATCTTTTTAAGTCAATATTATTTGTAAATGCCTCAGATGATTTAGGATTGGATTGTTTTGCGTAAAAATATAATCCAATTAAAAATATTACAATCAATAAGTATGTTATTAAATTCATTATATATATATTTATATAATTAATAAGGATAAAATTGTAAAGAATTATTATTTTCTATGTATAATTTTCTATATTATATATATAATATAAATATGGTATTTTTACATATAAATAGAACCACAGTAGACTCAAGTAAAGGTTTAAATCCAATTGATAGACTAAATAAATTTATTCATACAAATAAAAATGTATTTGCTTTAATTTATATGGAAGGATGTGGTCCATGTAATGCTACACGTCCTGAATGGGCTAAACTAAAAAATGTATTAAAAAAATATGAAAATGATGATAATATTATTATTGTTGATATTGATAAGGATTTTTTAAATCGTGTTAAATATATTAAAACACAACCAGTAGGATTTCCTACTATAAGATACATTACTAATCGTGGAAATACTGTTGAAGATTATGAAGACAGTAAAATTGATACCAAAGATAGAACAGTTGATTCATTTGTGGATTGGATTAATTATAAAATAAATGAAAATACAAAAGAAGGAGAAAAAGGTGGTACTAGTAATAAAAAAGGTGGTATGCTTATTGATACAAAAGATTCAAATTCATTTAATGAATTTATTGAAAATTCAACCTTTAAAATTCTTTCTAGAGGTGCAAATGGGATTACATTTGTAGCTACAACAAATACATCATATACATCAAAATATTCTTATTTAAATTCATATAAATACGGTGATCCAGTTACTAAATTATTAATTAAAATAACTTTTATAAATGATTCAAATGATTATTCAATTCTTATTTCACCACGTGAATTTAATACAACTAAAAGCGAGTTATTTAAAAATGAAGTAAATATACAAACAGACATTTTTTTGAAATCTATGAATTATTTACAACCAATATGTCCTGCAATTGTGTATGCGGATTGTTTAACAGATGAGCCAAGTATAAAACATATTTTATCAGTAATCAAAAAATATACAACAGATTCTAAAACAAGTTTTATTTGCAATGAAATTTATAAGAATTATGGATATAATAATTTTGAAAAATTAGGTATTATAGGAATGGAATTTGCAGATAATTATCAAACCTTATTTAATTTAAAAAACAGTGATAAATTTGAATTATATAAAGATATGTCATTATATTTATTATTAAGATTAGCTATTGAAACTGGTTATACTCATGGTGATTTTCATCCTGGTAATATAATGATTAATACAACATATAATAATTATTTTAAAAATATTATGGGAGCACCATTTTTAATTGATTTTGGATATGCACAAAAAATTCCTTTAGATATTTTAAATATAATAAAAGAAAATTATAAAAAAAAATTTTATACCACTGCATTAAAAGAATTATGTAATATAAAAAGAACAGATAATTTATCAATGAATGATTATAAAGATTTTTATGGTTGGGCATGTGGTCAATATGATTATAAAAAGCAACAACCAATGACTGAATTTAAAAATAGTACAAATGAAGTAATAAAAATTTTATTTAAAAGAAGAGAAGATGCCATTGATAATACAATAACATTATTTGATCAAAAACATTCAACAGATCCAAAATATCCATTATTACCATTATCAAATGCAGTAAAAAATAAAATGTTTTCAGGATTAATTGGTGGTAAAAAAAAAACTAAAAATTATACTCGTAAAAATAATAAAAAAGGTGGAAAATGGTCATTAAAATATAAACGTAGTATAAATTGTAGAAGACCTAAGGGTTTCTCTCAAAGACAATATTGTAAATATAGTAGAAGAAAATAGAGATACTAGATTTTTGAATAATATAGAATATATATCAATAATAATTATTATATAATATTTATATATTAATTATATATTAATTATATAATAATATTATATAATGATTAGTACTAGAATACTATTAACAATATTTTTAGGATTGTTATCAGGTATATTGGGTGGAGCAGTTGGATTAGGAGGGTCTTTTATAATGCTTCCAGGTGTTATATTATTAGGAATTATACCTGATTATAAAACTGCAGTGGGAACTATATTATTATCATTATTACCACCAGTTTCTTTAATGGCTGTTATAGAATATTATAAAAGAAAACAAGTTGATACTGTTGTAGGTATAATTTTATTTGTAACCTATTTTATAGCTGCTTATTTTGGGGCTTTTATAAATAAGGCATATAGTATAAAAGTATTAGAATATTGGACATCTCTTTGCTTTCTATTAATAGCAATATATTTCTTTTATTCAGCTTATACAAATAAAGAATAATAAATTTTATTTTATCTCTAAAAATTTTCTTTAGCATATCCAATAACAGCACAAGCAATTCTTTTTCCAGCATTTCCTGTTTTTAAACTTTCTGCATTTCCTCCTTTACCACAATCATCTTCATCTTCATGAATAATTAATCCTCTACCTATAATATTACATTTTGTTCCTCTAAGTTTAATTATATTATCAAAAAATGAATATTTTGCGTCACCTTTTGAGTTTGTTTTAATATTACCTAAATCTCCAACATGTCGTTGTTTCATTCCTGGACATCCATGTGTTTTTCCATATGGATTAAAATGCGCACACATACTTGTACATTTATCTGTAAGATCTCCTGCTTCATGAACATGAAAACCATGTTTACTGTTGGGTTTTAAGCCACTAATATTTAAATCAATTCGTATCATATTATTTTCAGACTCAGAAAATTTAACAGTTCCTTTGATGGTTTCATTAAATACAGCAATAGCGTAAATTGGTTTATCAGCCATTATATTATATTTTATTATAATATAATGAATTTATTTTAAATGAATTTAAATAAAATTGAATAAAAACAAAGGAAATAAATAGAACTTACTATTAAATAATTATTAACTAAGTAAAATGGAACATATCTTCAGAATCTTCGATTTTAATGTTTTTAATTCAAAAAATGCAGACATTTCAGATAGTGATTCTGATGAAAATGTTTATAAAGATACTACAAACTTTCTAATACAAATGTTTGGTGTAAATGAAAAAGGTGAAACCTGTTCTATACAAGTAGAAGATTTTAAACCGTTCTTTTATGTCATGGTTAATGATAGTTGGAATATTCAAACAAAAGATAGCTTTTTATCTCATATAAAAAAAGAAATTGGTAAATATTATCGAAATTCTATAACAGAATGTATAATCATAAAACGAAAAAAACTATATGGTTTTGATGGAGGAAAAGAGCATAAATTTATTAAATTTGAATTTTCAAGTTTAACTGCATTTAATAAGACAAAAAATTTATGGTATACTGATTATAATAAAGGACATACTTTATTAAAAAATGGTTATAGATTTAATAATACAGATATAAAATTATATGAAGCAAATATTCCACCTTTGTTACGTTTCTTTCATATTAGAGATATTAGTCCATCAGGATGGGTTGCTTTACCAAAGAAAAAAACAATCGAAATAAAAGGTGATCAAAAAACTACCACATGTAATTATGAGTTTATTACTAATTATAAAAATGTTTTACCTTTGAATGATAAAGAAACTAGAGTACCTTATAAAATATGTAGTTTTGATATAGAGGCTAGTAGTAGTCATGGAGATTTTCCAGTTCCAATTAAAACTTACAAAAAACTAGCTACAAATATTATAGAATATTTTGAATCTTTAAAAATAGAATTAACAACCGAATTATGTAAAAATATATTACGACGAATTATATTAGCAGCATTTGGATATGAAAAAATGGATCAAATTGATCTTGTATACCCCAAAAATCCTCCTCAGTCAAAAGAAATACTTGATATTCTATGCGAAAAATGGTTATCATCTCAAGTGAGAAATTTAAAAAAAACAGATGATTTTAATAATGCTACAACATTAGAATCAATGTTTGAAAAAATGGCTGCAGATGAAGATGAAGAAGAATTTAAACATAATATAAAATCTTATACGGATAAGAAAGCAACAATCATAGATATTTTATGTGATAAAAAATTTGAAAGGGATGGAAAATTAAATGAATTAAATATTTCATTAAATGCACATTTTCCGAAATTAGAAGGTGATAAGGTTACCTTTATTGGTTCAACTTTTATGAATTATGGCGAACAAGAGCCTTTTATGAATCATTGTATTGTATTAAATACATGTTCAAATTTACCAATAGAGAATAGCATTGTAGAAACTTATAATTCCGAAAAAGAAGTATTACTTGCTTGGCAAAAATTAATACAAAGAGAAAATCCAGATATTATTATTGGTTACAATATATTTGGTTTTGATTATCAGTTTATGTTTAATCGTGCTGAAGAAAATAATTGTGTAGAAGACTTTTTAAAGCTATCAAGAAATAAAGATGAAATATGTGGAACTCCTATAAAAGACAGTAATGGTTATAATACAGGTAGATATAAAATTGAAGAAAGCAGTATTCAAATTGCAAGTGGACAACATGATTTAAGATTTATAAAAATGAATGGTAGGCTTCAAGTAGATTTATATAACTTTTATCGTCGTGAGGCAAATTTAATTTCATATAAACTAGATTATGTTGCAGGTAATTTTATTGGTGATTTTATTAAATCTTTAACTACAATAAATGAAAGTAATACAGAAATAAAAACTACAAATATGACTGGATTATTAGTAGGTAGTTACGTTCATTTTGAAGAGATTGGTCATTCAGTAGATTATTATGCAGATGGTGCTAAATTTTTAGTAACCTATGTAAATAAAATAGATTGTAAATTTATTATTAAAGGTAAAGTATCACCAGATTTAACAAAAAAAGTTAGATGGTGTTTAGCAAAAGACGATGTAACGCCTAAGGATATTTTTAGGATGACAAATGGAACTGCAGATGATAGATCAGTAATAGCAAAATATTGTATTCAGGATTGTAACCTAGTCCATTATTTATTTAATAAATCGGATGTTTTAACTGGATTTATTGAAATGGCAAAGATTTGTAGTGTGCCAATTAATTTCTTAGTAATGAGAGGTCAAGGTATTAAGTTAACAAGTTATATTGCTAAAAAATGTCGAGAAAAAAGGACTTTGATGCCTGTAATTGAAAAAGGAGGTTTAGATGAAGGTTATGAAGGTGCAATTGTATTAGATCCAAAATGTGATTTGTATTTAGATAATCCAGTTGCATGTGTAGATTATGCTTCACTCTATCCTAGTTCTATGATTAGTGAAAATTTATCACATGACAGTAAGGTTTGGACAAAGGAGTATGATCTTGCAGGTAATTTGATTGAAGATTGGGGTGAAAAAGATGAAAATGGAAATTATATCTATGATAATCTATCTGGTTATGAATATGTAAATTGTACTTATGATACTTATAAGTATATAAGAAAAACACCTACATCTGCTGCAGAAAAAGTTAAAGCAGGACATAAAATTTGTAGATTTGCTCAACCTCATTCTTCTACTAATGAAAAAGCTATTATGCCTTCTATTTTAGAAGAACTTTTAAAAGCAAGAAAGACAACAAGAAAATTAATACCATTGCAAACAGATGAATTTATGAAACAAGTATTAGATCAAAGACAACTTGGTTATAAAGTAACTGCAAATTCACTTTATGGTCAATGTGGTGCAAAAACAAGTACATTTTATGAAAAAGATATTGCAGCTTGTACAACTGCAACTGGAAGAATGCTTTTAACATATGCAAAAAGAATTATTGAAGAATGTTATGGTGATAAAATTTGTAATACGAGTACACATGGACCAGTTTTAACAAAAGCTGAGTACATATATGGTGACACTGATTCTGTATTCTTTACCTTTAATTTACAAACACCTGAAGGCAAACCAATTCGAGGAAAGGAAGCACTTGAAATAACAATTGAACTAGCACAAGAAGCAGGCCATTTAGCATCAAGCTTCTTAAAAGGTCCACACGATCTTGAATATGAAAAAACATTCATGCCATTTTGTTTACTATCAAAGAAAAGGTATGTAGGTATGTTATATGAAACAGATCCAAATAAAGGTAAGAGAAAAGAGATGGGAATCGTTTTAAAGAGACGTGATAATGCCCCTATTGTAAAAGACATATATGGTGGAATTATTGATATTTTAATGAAACAACAAAATATTAAAGAAGCTATAGATTTCTTAAAAGGATGTTTACAAAATATAGTAGATGAAAAATATCCAATAGAAAAATTAATCATTACAAAGTCTCTCCGATCTGGATATAAAAATCCAAATTCAATTGCACATAAAGTATTAGCAGATAGAATTACTGCTAGAGATCCAGGAAATAAACCAAGCTCAGGAGATAGAATACCATTTGTATATATCAATACAGATTTAAAAAAAGCTTTACAAGGTGAGAAAATAGAAACTCCTAGTTTTATTATAGAAAATAATTTAAAAATTGATTATTCCTTTTATATTACAAATCAAATTATGAAACCTGTTCAACAAGTCTTTGCTTTAGTATTAGAAAAAATTTGGGAAATGCAAAATAAAAAACCGAAAATAGCAAAATTTAAAAAAGAAGTAGAAAATTTGCGTAAAAACATAGATCAAGAAAAATTTGAAGATAAATTAGAGCAAATGAAAAATAAAGAAGTAAAGGCTTTATTATTCGATGAATATTTAAGAGAAACAAATAATGAAAAATTAGGTAATCAAACATTAACAAAATTCTATGCAAAAAAATAATATCTGCAAAAAATATTTATTTATAAAAATAAATAATATATTTGATTATAATATAATAATTAATGGCTAGAACAAGTAAATATTATAAAAAAAAGAATCATAATAAATCAAGAAAGTATAATAAAAAAGGAGGATTCTTTAGTTTTTTTACAGGAAAAAAATCACAAAATACTGTTGTACCTACAAATCAACCATCTTGGCAATCTCCTGTAAATGAATTTAGAGGATCAACAGCAACTAATTATAGCAAAGGTTTATCATGTGATCCTACAAATATTGGACAATTAACAACATCTGATCAACTTCATGCAAAATATCAACAATGTTGTCCTAAACGTTTTGGGTTTAAAAACTCATCAAACTATTGTAAACAAATTGAATCTAATTGGTTACAAGCATTAAAAAGAGAGAATGATGCAAAAGGATATTATGGAGAAGAAACTGATCCAGAACAACGAGAATTAGATATGAATTTACCTGTACAAGGAGAGAGTCAAAAATGTGATGCGGTTAATTTAGATAATATAAATTCACCAGAAACATTAAAACCACTTTATACTAAATGTTGTCCAAAACAATTTGGATTTAAAAATAGATCTTCTTTTTGTAAAAAATTAGATTCAAAAATAAATTCACCTTTAGGTAATGTTGTATCTACCTATCCAAGTGTAAAAGGTGGTAAAAAAACTAGACGTAATAAAAAGAGATCATCACGTAGGAAATAAGTTTTTAAATAAAAAAGAATAAAAAATATTGTATAAATAAGACAATAAAATTATATATTTATTGTCTTATATTTTTTTGAGTGATAATCTCTTTTTATTATGTCTAGTTTTTTTACCACCTTTTACATTTCTTTTTTTTGTTTTTTTATTTCTTTTTCCTCCAGATGTATCATCTTCAAATTTTCTCTTATCACCAGGGATTAAATAGGGTATTTTCCTTGCTTGCATTAAATCAGAAGTTGTTCCCTTATTCAATAAGGTCCTCATAGATAATTCACGAAGACTTGGAGGGGCTGATAATGATTTTTCTTTCATATTTTGTATTTCTTGTGTAGTTTTTTTTGGTTGCATAATTGTTAATTCAATATCACTGTCCATTTCTGGAGGAATATTTTTTACATAGACTGGCATTACAAATGGATTATCACTT
>Ga0136644_10001329_pt1 | contig 19790 bp, 34 predicted proteins | sample C_130820_EF_Meta_FD_94780 | JGI IMG/M metagenome (GOLD analysis project Ga0136644, IMG submission 94780) | Freshwater microbial communities from Lake Croche, Canada to study carbon cycling - C_130820_EF_MetaG (v2) (version 2) | ecosystem: Environmental > Aquatic > Freshwater > Lake | place... | reverse complement strand
ATTGCCTGCAATCAAGATCACGTGTGGGAAACGAGCCGAGCATCGTTGAAAGAAATCGTGGAATCTATTGCTACGATAGTGCTCACCCATGACTCCATATGGATCACGTTGGGCAATGTCCTTGGCCACCAGGATATCGCCACCCAGAATCAACACATCTGCTGAGTCGGTGTTATCAAAATCTACATCACCAAATTCCAGGTGAATATCACTACATACGCTGATTTTCATATTACATCCATTTTAAGGCAAAGTGACTGGCCTGTTCAGGTTTAGTAAACACAAATCGCCAGTTGGCACTGGGGAAATCATTTATGACTCTAAACTCTTGACTGCTAAAATTTTCACTGGCCCAACGAATTGCTTCGTAGGCATTTTGTTTTACAACTACAATATTCATATCATATTATAGCATATTTACGATTTTGTGTCTATTCTTTTGTGAGTATATCCCACACTTGTTTTTGCTCTTTTAGCAGGGCTTCCAGCTTGCGGTATTGATCTCCCAGTTCTCGAAGTCGGTCAAATTCCTCCTCCATTTGGGGATTTGGTACTAGCAGGCCCAGTTGACTCTGTATGCTCCGAAGAAGCTCGGTTATGTTGGTGCCTTGGACCACAAGATTGCCTTCGATATTGGTGTCGCCCTTGACCTGCAGACTGGATCGTTTGGTATCATCGCCAATTGAGACCGTGTTTATCGATCCGGTTCCGGATACAGGTATGGAGTAGGTGGTAGCGGTGGCATTTTTCCACACACTGCTGCCGGTTCCGGTGCTGACAAACACATTTGAGTAATTGGTGGGAACTGCACCATATCCCGGTGCAGTTGTATAAATAGTATTAGACATTCTGTGATTATAACACACGAATAAATATTGTAAACCTAGAAGGTAAAAACCAAATGATAAAAATTGAATATTCCTTACTTTTACGCAAACCATCTGCAGATGTGTTATCGTACACTGAATATGTAAATCAAAACGGCGACGATCATGCCAAAACCGAATTGGCCTATATGTTAGACTTGGATCGCCAGCTGTATGCATTGTATCCTACACTAAGACAACCCACCACAGGATTGGAAATTGACAAAGAATACATGATGTTTGATAATTGGGATCTTTATCAAGCATTTGAACAAAAACTAATTGAGCTGTATGACCAACGTGCTCAGGCTGTGTTTAAACTGGGCATTCGCTACAGCCTGGCAAACAATATCTATGTGTCTCGTGTGGTTCGGGAAATAGATGAACAAGGCCAGACTCATGAGTTGATGAATGGTTTTATTGATTACGAATAAAACATAAAAAAAGGCCCCAAAGGGCCTTTTTTATTGGGTGCAACTGATTACTCAGCAATGCCCATGGCCAAGGCCTTGTAACCAGCGGCCACAAGTTTACGGCTTGCTTTACCGTGCTTGTACTCGGTAACGCGAACGCCATTGCCAGCTTTGCGAGTGTTCGCATAGATGGCGTAGCCAGCATAACGAATTTCGCTGACGGTAGCACGTGGATTCTTGATAGAGAATCGCTTGCTGATTTGGCTAGCAGTCAGGGTCTCACCGTCAAGGACGAGAGCTTGGAACAATTTACCTTGTTTTGTCTTAAGGTCGAACATATCAAATTTCTCCTATAATTAAGTTTGATAACATAATAATTGCAAAGCAACTATTCTTCTAGTATAAACTCTCTGTGTTACAAATGCAACCAGCAGTTTAGCCATTTGTCAATTAAGATTTCCGTTCTTAATCAACTGCTCAAAGGTGTTGAACATGTTGTCGAAACGCATTTCGTAAACGTGTGCCACAGCCTTGAGATCCTCGGCAATACTTGGATTACGGTCAGCCAGGATGCGTAAATCCTCAACCACATTCCAACATTGCATAATTTCTTGTTCAAAATCAAATCGATCTTTGGCATCTTTGGTTTTCACTTCAGTCTCCTTCTTTGATAATATCCAGGCACCATCCTGACCTTCGTCCCAGGATAGTGTATCACCACTCTTCCATCCTTGCAAGGCCAACAGGTCTTCGGGCAAGGGCAGTATAAGATCCCCGGTTGCAGGGTCTTGTTCCACATGAACCATCCACGTTTTGTCAAACGTGTTGTCGGGATCACGGTTGGTTACGGCACGTTTCTTTTTCATACCATGCCCCGTGAAGCGGCTATGGTCCGCACACTTGTCACATTGGCCACTCGAAAGCTACGCCATTCGTTTTTGTCTGTACACCACACGCTGAGATTGTCTGGTGTGGTGTGTCGCTCTTTGCTCTCTTTGAGTTTTTCAACACTGACCACGGGCAGGAGATCTGCTTGTAATGTACAAGGCATGACTCTAACTTCTCCATTGACTTTGGTAAAAGTCACTTCACAGATGCCTTCGTTTAGCATTGTGACTAATTCTTCTCGATCAAACGCCATCATATACCTCTTGTTAAGATTGTTCCATAAACCGGATACTCTTCCGTTTCGGCAACCTGATAGCCTTGGCTGATCAGGTACGGCACCACAGCGCCGCCTTTGCCTGAATAGTGTCCCCACGACTTATTATACCATGTATCGTCACAAATCACAATACTCTGTTTAGCCATAACAGGCATGGCCGTTACCATTTGTAAAACGTGTGCGGCTTGACTGTTGACATTGTTCATTTCCATTCCAAGCTCACGATATCGATGTTGTTGCTCAATAACAAAATCTTCAGTACGGTCCGGATGCCAATCCCAATCAAAGTTATCCAAATGCAGAACACTGATAGTGGTCATGTGTGCCGGGAAAGTTCGAAGATATTCTTCGCCTAGATCATTGATGATTTCAACATTGGGGATATTGAGAGCCTTTACCAAATCGCATTGGCGAGGATCAACATCAACAGTCCACAGGGTGCGCCCATGTTCTTCGGCCCAGCTGGCTATCCAGGCAGTACTTCCGCCATCCCCAGACACACGTAAGTGTCCATCACCCACACGACTGCTACCAATTTCCACAAACTGTCCCACATAATCAGGATCCAATTGATCTACGTACTTTTTGGCACGTTCAAACATTCTACCCATTATGACTTCAGCTCTTTTATTACCAAGTCTTTGGCACGTTGGTCCAGATCATTTTGTTCAGCATCGTAGATGTGTTTGGTCATTTCTCGCATGAACTCGTCCATGGCTATCTTGCCTTCCTCGGTCCAATTACTGTAATTCCGTCCCACACTGCTGTGATAATAGTAACGTCGATTCTGCATCATCTCACTGACGCCACCATACATGAGTTCTTTGATTGCTTGTTTTTCCATATTAAATTTTCTCGCCAACCTCAAACCCGCGGAAACGGAGGAAACGCGGAAAACGCAACGAATAAGAGCCATCTTGATTTTGTGTAACAGCATCTGCACGAACCTCTACAATCTGACCAGGAAGAGTATTCCTTGATTGATAAAAACTATCCCTATCACTATCACTAAAACCCGAGCCCACATTGACTTTGATAAGTTTGCCATCGTCTTCTCCTTCACAAACCAGGGCACCCAATCGGCCCACATTTCGTCCTGTGCCTTCTTCAATATCTGTCACTGCCAGACTAACTTCAATAAATGGCTTGAGTTTGAGCCAAGCCGCACTTCTCTTGCATTCGTACACAGCACCCGGATCTTTGAGCATGATGCCTTCGTATCCACCGGCCACTGCGGCAGCATTGATTTCTGCAAAGCGGTCGGACCCTTGTACTGTGTCAAGATCTACCAGTTCTTGTCCCACAATGGCCACATTGGGCATATGGTCTGCAATAGCATAGTGCCAGGCACGAAGTTGATTGCTTCGTTGATGTTGTACCAAGGTACTGACACCAGCCTGGAACTCACGCAATGGCACAATATCAAACAGGTTCAGCACAGCATCATCGCTTTTGACATCGCTTTTGCGATGCACCTGCTTCATCAAGTCTTGAAAGTTGGCACTCATGATTTCGCCATCCAGGACCATGGGCTCTTGAAAGAACACCGCGTGTCGGGCAATTTGTGCTTTCACGTGAGGGAAGTTGACAAGTTCTTTACCATTGCGGCTATACTGATCCACATTACCGTTAGGATATACAATAGTGATAACCCTAATGCCATCCAATTTGACTTCGATAAGTTTTTGCCCTGCGACCTTTGATTCATGATTAGCACTATCGTGAGCAAGCTGGCAACTAAAAACAGGAATAACATAAGAAGCATAGTCTTTCTCCACCACCTTGTTGATGGTCTTTTCACTTACACCGCAACGCAGATCCTTGATCAAGATGCGTCGATACCATCCATTCCATTCGGCCTGTGTGGCCTTTTGTTTTGCAGTGGCCACAGCCGCGGCAGCCGCATTGCCTGTGAGCCGGCGTTCAGCCAGGTCTTGTGCCAGTTTCCAAAATGTTTCAGCACGTAGGCCTGGGCCATCTCGGGTGCTTTCGGGCACCTGACGAATACCATAAGTGATCATGGGATCCAGTGCGGCACGACACCCACGGAAGAATTCCATATGTTCGGCTTCGGCTTGAGCCAGAATAATTTCTTCTTTGTTGGTACGCAGATTATGTAGTTCAAGATCTGCAATCACTTGCCAAGGTTTATCCATAACACTTACCATTTGTTTGTTAATACAGTTCTATTATACAATAGAACACTTTCTTTGTCAATTACCAACTGGAATTGTAAAACACTTTCAATCCCAGGAATGTTTCGGCTTTGGCCTTTTGAACAAATTCCAGGTCCTGATCATAATAGTGCTGATCAGCATTGTTGCCAAAAAAGAAACCGCTGGTGTCTGGCAATCGTCGTTTCTTGATGATATGTTCCAGTCGGTCTAGATCGTCCCAGGTCAGTTCGACTTCGATGCCGTTGAATTTGCTAGAATCTTGATCGCCACCGTTGTGTTTGTTCCACAACTGTTCCATCCAACCGTGCAGGTTAGGATGTTTACGCCAGTAGGCAATTTCACGTGGCTGTTCGATCGCGGGATTCACTGACTGTTTGAGTTCTGGATCCCAGGTTGAACCTTCGTAGAATTCGTTTTGTTGGCCTGCACGAGCGGCCACGTATGCATACATATCCAATCCCATTATGCTACTCCTTGTTGATGTCTGTATTCACGTTTAAGCCAGTATTTGTATTTGGCAAAATATTCTGCCTGAGTATGAATCGGCGCATGGCCTTCCCACGCCCAACATTCTTCCACGTGCTCTTGCCAAGTTATCTGGCACCAGTGTCGAAATGATTTCATACTGCTACTCCTTTGATGTGTCGGCAATCGCCACGGAATTTGAAACCGCTACAGGTACAACTGTATTCACCACGGAGTTCGGTCACCTGATAGACATCGCCTTTACTGCCCTGTACCTCGTAGACTTTGCCTTCAGGGACTTCGGGCTCTACACTAACACGATATTGAACAGAATTTAATTTAAACTTACGACCGCGGATGTCTATGCGTATGGGTGACCGAAACACTTGGGGTTTGCCGCGACCGTGTCGGACATAGGCAAACATCTTGCTCTTTGAGTCATCCAACAAGTAGATGTGGTTATCAGACTTGGCGTCTGGCCACACAGTGGTCTCGGCAAACCATTTCATAGTGATTACTTCTTAGAGAGTTCGTCAAGTTTGGTATCGGATTCCAACTTCATCAAAATTAAACTGTACAACTGATAAAGTAAGAATAACATAATACCACCAATGACAACATTCAACATCAGCTCAGGTCCCAGTACCAGGGCAAAGGTTTGAACTAACATTCCACCTACTACACCTGCACTGAGAATACCTACCAAAATTATAACTGCTTTGAGTTTGAGATTCATATGTGTTCCTTTGTAAATAATGCTATATTATAGCGGGTTTTTTAATTTCAGTCAAATTGTATTTGGGCAATTTTACCATCGCGAAACAGGTAGTACGAATTTACACGGTCGTAGTTGACCCATATACAGCCGTTGCCCTGTCTCATTTCATAGTGGCCAATGCCACGTTGACGCAGATCTTCAACCACCTGTATGACTTCAAATTCATTCATTATGCTGTCTTTCTGAAATAACCATAAGGCAAGCCCTGGGTGAAAGCAAAATACTCTGAGTCGCCATTGGCGTGTTCGGCGTCCATGAGCCAGGCAATCACACGTTCGCGGCAGGTGCCGGTGTGCATAAGATTGGCCACACGGTCTTCAAATTTGGCAATGGCCTCTTGTTCAGCGGCCCGACGTTCTATCTCGGCCTGTTCGATAGCAGTGGCCAGGCTAGCAAATTCAGCTTCAAACATCTCAAGAGTCCAAGCAGTGGTGTCAATCCAACGCGGACGGACGCCATAGGCATCCTTGTACATATCCCAGTAGGTCTCACGGGCCTGCTCAAGTGCTGTCATTGTAGGTTCGTAACCATCCGCAAAGTCTTCACCTGCTTCAAGATCAAAATCATAGCTCATTGTTGCTCCTTTTTGCTTTGTATGCCATAATTATAGCAAATTGCTGAATTTTGGACAAGTACTACCAAAGTATTACCGTTTCAGTATGTCGTAAACACGGCTGTGGATCACATCCATTTCTTCTTTGCTCACGTAGAAATCGGTACGGGGGTCATAGTAGGAGCCCTCTCGAGGGTCATAGTACAAGACCTGTCCGGAGAAGTTGAAGGGACCTTCCAAGCCCTTGCGAGGGCCGTATAGGTCACGCATTTCATCCACAGTGTCAATAACCTTGTAACCCATGTTCCAACTCCCGTTTGCTTTGTATGCCATAATTATAGCACGAACCCGAATTTTGGACAAGAAAAACCCTGCTCTGTGCAGGGTTATCAAAAGTAATACTTTTTGTTTAACTGCTTACTAGTGTTCTTGCCTGTTCTAATTCGGGAATATAATCGGCAAGTCTTATGTTCCTTGATTGGTCAAGAAGATCGTTGAAATCAAAAAACAACCGTAATTTTTCTAAGTCAACGGTTGGCTCACTTTGATAGTGCTCAATCAACCCGTCGACCAAACTGGTCAATAACTTGTCATTGTTATAGCATTTTAATTGCTGTATGGGCAACAATTTAGACACGGCCAACTCGGCATTGGGAAATACGAATGCCGACAACATGTCGTTGTCACTGCTGGCTGGCAAGGCATGCACCAACACTCCTGGGAATTCATCATCGAGCCACTGGAATAAATCATATAACCGGGTCACATTGTATATTGATACAGTGGTATTGATTGTTATTTGATGACCGTTGGCCACAAGGTACTTCATATTGGCAACAATGGTATCCCATTGGCTTGGCCATCTGACATAATGATTTATACCACCAATACCTTCGAGACTGACAACAAACTGCATGTGCGGCAGCAGTTTTAATTGTTTTTTAAACCTACTGTTGATTTTTGTAGCATTGGTATTGACCAGGAACTCGAATGTTTTATTTTGATCAATGCAACGGTCTAAGAAATTGTAAAATTCAGGCATCGCAGTGGGTTCACCGCCGGCCACATACAATTTTTTTAAATTTGTAAAATTTACAATATCAAAGTCACTGCGCTCTGGCGGCGGCAATTCGGATATCAAATTTATTTTTTTATATTCTCGTCCAATCAAATGACTACTGGTAGGGCTACACATTCTACATTGTAGGTTACAAACATTACTTGGTCGGATCTCATAATAGGCAGGATGCTGTATTGAGTTGAGGTCATCTACTGACGTCAAATTCAAACGATTGGCCCATTCTACTGTTTCCTGTTGTCGAGCACTCAAAATATTTTGATCTTCAAGATCATAACAAGTGGAACAATGTTCTGGTATCCGTGTGCCAGCCAGCATTTTGTCTCTTATGATTTTGTAATTTTTGTCTGTGGCAAAATCTGTTATCTCAGACAATTTTGCCACCGGGGCCATGGATCTACAACACACTGTGGTTTGACCATCTTCTCGTTGATTGGTCAGGAGTTCAATGAATGGAAAAATACAAAAACTTTTATTTGTTTCAACAAGGTCTTTGAAAAAATTAATGTCGGTTTCGTAACTGGGATCCAATAACACAACTGATGCAACTTTTTTAAGTTGGTTGGCCAGTTGTATGGTTTTAAAAAACGCATCTGGGTGAGAATATTGTTCCTTGGGTTGGTCCAACACAATGATTTTTTCAAACAGTTGGGCAAATTTGAATAATTTTCCATACTCCATATCATACACGCTGGTATGATAATATCCAGGTTTATCAATACTGTCCAGGGTGACTTTGCCACCCAAATCTGATAAGAGGCCGTGACATTTCTTTGAATCCTGGCGGGCAAGATCTCTTGTTCGAATATCAGTATCTTCGGTATTGTTGCCCAAACATAAAATTTTCATTGTGTGTCCAACAATGCTACTGCGATTCTAACTATTGAGTACTCGGGCAACCGAGTTCATTACACTGGCAATACGCCCAATGTCACGTAGTTGTTCCACAGTGTAGCCTTCGGCTTTGAGGGTGTCATAGTGTGCTTTGACACAGAAATGACATTTGCCCACAATGCTGGCTGCAAGACTAAATGCTTCAAAGTTGGCCTTGGTGGTACCACCGTGACTGATGATGGCGTTCATACGTAGACCAGCAGGTAAGCCTTTTAATGCAGGGTCATCGGCCATTTCAACGTAGGGATACCAAACATTATTCTGTGCCATGATCGAAGCCGCAGTCATGGCTGATTCTGCGTGTACAGGTGAGTCGGCCAATAACACGGCCAGCACTTTTCCGTTGCCAGTTGCGGCGAGTGCGGCTACAGCACAACCCATGGCCACATCTGCATCCAGAGTGCTACGCAAAAGAACAGCGTCAAGATTTAACTTGGTGTCCTTGGCGTAGTCTGGCAACGCACCTTTTACTGTTTCAATAAAATTCATTTTAAGTTCCTTTTAGATAATCGATCGCTCTATTTAATCGTGTTACATCATCATTCAAGTTCCCTAAACCTAAATTGCATTTGTGACACAACCAACCCCTAAACTCATTTGTTTTGTGATCGTGATCGCAACACCATACTCCTTTTTTGTTTGGGTTACTTTTCCTTATTTCTTGTTCAGATCTTTGACATATAGGACATTGATGATCTTTTGGTATAGGAGGTGCAGACATCTTAAGTTTTTTTACAATATTCGCTTGCGCTTTTGCACAGGGCTTGCATTCATATCTTAAGTAGTTTGCACCGCCATCTGTGCCAAACATAGATAACGGCAAACTGTTTAGACATATTCCGCAAACCTTTGTTGGTTCTTGAGTACCTTCAAAAAGATCGGAATATGTCGTTTTTATCACTATAGTGTCTCTCCGCCTACTGTACGGTTACAGGCACATAGCTCGCCAGTTTGCAATGCGTCAAGAACACGCAGAGTTTCTTCTGGGCTACGGCCAACGTTCAAGTTGTTGACAGTGACGTGTTGGATAACGTTGTCTGGGTCAACGATGAATGTGGCTCTTAGTGCGGCACCGGCTGGCGCATAGAATACACCAAGTTGCTCAATCAAGCTCAACTCACCACGCTGTGTGTCTGCGAACTGTGTATGTGTGATCTTTTGTAAGTCTGGGTGTGCTTTTTGCCATGCCACTTTGCAGAACTCGTTGTCTGTGCTACCTGTGAGCAATACTGCATCACGGTCAGCAAAGTCGCCTGCTAGTTTGTCATAGGCTACGATTTCTGTAGGGCAAACGAATGTAAAGTCCTTTGGATAGTAAACGATTACTTTCCACTTGCCTGGAAAATCCTCATCTGTAATTTCAAAGAAAGCATCTTCTGGTTGCCCTGGCTTAACACCAGTAACTGCGAATGTTGTTAATTTATGTCCAACTGTTTTCATTTAGTTTCCTTTATTGATAATGAAATGTGCGCTTGGCACATACTATATTATATATGCTAACAAAACCTATTGTCAAGCAATTTTCATAGGTATCGGCTATTGTATTTTTTAATGGGACGGTTAGGAAATCATAATAATTGTTTGATTCTAGGCAGTATTAGATCGGCAAACTCTTGATAAACTTCTTTGCTGGGGTGCAACTTGTCATCGTCCCAGGAGTCACGTTTTTCGGCAAGATCCGATAGGTATTGGTCAGTGTAGACATGATCCCAATCTATCAAATCACGCAAGTGGCTGTATCGATCCAGTATTCGGAATGGCCGACCAAACACAAACAAGTAAGGTATCTTTTTGACCTGTAGAAAACTTTGTAAACTGATCACTTTCATGGTGGCATGGTACATGTATTCACTGGGTCCAGCATGGCGATAGAATCCGCCAAATGCATCACGTAGAGCAGGATCACGGTCGGTGTTGACTGATACTCCACAACCAAATATCCAATCTCGTTCCACATAGTCTTGATCGTTTACCGGCTCTATGATCTTTCCAGGCCAATCGTTTTGACGATGTTGGTGCTCACTGGTGAATATGGTTCCAGCAAACTGGCTGATGTCTCGAACTTTGTAATCAAAACGTATGAAAGGTGTCCATTGTATCAATACCAAGTCGTACGGTCTTTGCGCCAATTCGGCAATGGTTGTTTCGTGAACATAAGTATTGCCTGACCCACTTTGACTGAGATTGACCAGTTCAGCACCCAACGCTGACTCAATACAATAAGGCCAGGATCCTGGACCTCTACTTAGACTACCACCGTTGACCAATATCTTCATTGATAAAATTCCGTTAACATACTGCGTGATACTTTGCCGGCCGCGTTTACCGGTATCAAATCCACTTGCTTGACCAATCTGGGATTGCAATGCAAGTCAATGTCTGTGATGGCCTGCTTTACCTGTTGAGGCGCGGCCGAGCCAGTGTACACGCACATGACTCGGTTGGTTCCAAACACTGCCACTTGCGTGATGTCCGGCACAGTATTATACAATTGATTTTCGATACTGAGAGGATCAATCTTGTATCCACGAATATCAATTCTGTCTGTCAGACGACCTATGATTCTGTAATATCCACGGTGATCTTGATCGGCAATGTCACCGGTTGCAAACCAACCGGGTGTGTGTACACTGGGTCCTTGTATTTCTAGTAATCCATTGACAATTCTGGCTTCAATGCCCGACGGTAGTCCCACGGTGCCAATGCGTTGCTCGCCGTGCAATGGATTGGTGAAACAGTGACTACAGGCTTCTGTCATGCCAAAGGCTTCGATCACCGGGCCACCACTCCAAGATTTTAAACTATTATATAACTGAGTTGGCAATGCACTAGATGCTGATCTAACAAATCTAAGATCTGGAAAACTTTGTTTCATGAACAATCGTAATAGATCCGGTATGGCACTGATCACAGTGGGACTGTAATCAATGGTGTCACGTAATTCACGGGGTTTGATATATTTGACTTCACATTGCGCTCGTTGTGCGGCCCAGTACATGCCTAGTCCGTGTGCATGCCAGAGCGGCATGATGCTCAGGTAACGATCGTTGGCATTGAGTTCATAATCATTGCAAATTGTGTTGGCCAGGATATCCAATTGTGATTGTGTAAAAGTACAGAACTTGCTGTCGCCGGTGGTGCCCGAAGTGTACCATACAGCCGCATCAGAGTAGTCGCCGCCTGAGCGCGGTGTTATACCTGTGTCAGTTACCAACAGTGAATAATCAGAATTATCTAGCAGGTATTGTAGCCGCGCAGTTGACGTGGCCGGATTGACAATCATGATGCTGTGATCCCGATACTGCTGAATATGCTGTTCAGGATGCTCTACACATAGCACCACTCGTTTCATGTTGTCTGAGCTGTTTCTGTTGGCTCAGCTGACTTGCCCCACATGATACGATTCCACGCTCGTTCGTGGAAAAAGTATAATATACTGTTGACTACCAGTGCAAACGACACCACACCAAGGCCGACTTGCCAAGAGCCAGATGCTAACCAGCCTCCTACAAAATTGGTAATTGTTACCAGTATTCTCCAGGTGACTACCTTGCCCAGAGATCTCATTGCATTTTCTAACCATTTCATATTATCATTCCTGTCAAAATCTTCAATTACTTTTTGGTCGGGGGTGGTGCGTCTACCACAGGCTCAATTCTTTTGAGATCTTCTTCGGTGGCAAATCTCCCAGGCGGATTGATGTTCCAAGAGTCTGCTGTGAAAATTCTTACTGGCTTCCAAAATTTATGAAGAATATTGTTGACTATCACAATGGCAATAATAAGAACAACAAACCCAAGAGCTGTCAAAATACTGCCACCTAACCAAACTGCTGCCTGATCCATATCCATAGCGACTCCTTAAAAATCTAATTATACAAAAAAACAAAGGGCCCGTCAAGGCCCTTTGGTAAAGCTGGTTACGAGTTCCAGCGCCACTCTATCGTTGTGGTCGATTTAGATTAGAAACCAACTGTGTATGCTACTGCAACTGTCTTTTGGTTGTTGTCGCCGTTGACACGGTCATACTTCAAAGCCACAGCATCAGTCTTGTTCAAAGCATATGACAAGGCATAACGGGCTGTGTGTGTTTGGTCGTTGTTTTGTGTGCTGTCGAAAGCACTACGGAAACGATAACCAACTTTGGCTGTCACACCAGCAACACCTGGAACTGCAACAGCAATACCTGGCTCAACCGAGTAGTATGTGAAGTCTGTGGTGTTGTTGTACTTTTGACCAACAGCGGCACGAGCGTACAGGCCAACTGGACCAGCTACTGTGGCGCCGGCTTCTAGGCGTGTGCTTAGAGCGTTGGTACCTTCAGTTTGTGAGTTTTCAAAAGCCAAATCGCCAGCAAAGCTGCCGAATTCTTTCTTAACGCCCAAAGTGTATTGTTGTTGTGCGGCTGCACCGGCGTTGTTGATGTGCTTGCCTTCAACTGTGAAGCTGTCGGCTGCAAATGCAGTACCTGCGATGGCCAATGCCAAGGTTGCAAAAATTTTCATTTATTTTCTCCTAAGGTTAATGAAATTATAAAATTCACAGAATTCTAATAGAGTATTGTATTAGATATACATTCGATAAATCAATCTTTTTGGACAGATCGATATGCAAATGTTCTAGTGTATTTAGTGGTAAAATACAAAAATGCTAGTGTATTTAGCGTTTTAGTGTTACAAAAATATTAAAAATTAGGAGAGCCCCGAAGGGCTCTTTTTCTTAGAAAATCTTCTTAAGCAATAATTGAATAAATCGTATTACTTTCCCAACAGGCTGTCAACCTTTTGTTCTGCAACATCTAGACGTGCTTCGATAGAATCTAGTGCTGTGTCTGAAGGCATGCTAACTGCATCAACAATCTGTTGTCGAACTTCTTCACTTACTGTGTCAACGCCAGTGGCTGTGGCAACCACTTCAGCAACTGCGGCAACAACATCGTCAAATGACTCTGGTGCAGGTGCCGGCATATCAGCAACAGCCTGTACGATTTCGGCTGTGATGGCCACTGGATCGATTACAGTTTCTGGTTCGGCTGTGACAACTGCAACTACAGCGGCAGTGACCATGTCGGCAACTTCTGGATTAACAACAGTATCGGCTTCGTGTTGTTCAGCCACTACGTCTGCAACAATGGCAGCGGCTTCTTCGTGATCAACGCTGGGTGATAGTGCAACTACATCTTCGACTGCAACAGGTGCTTCGTCTGCAGGTGAGTAGATGATGGCATCAATATGACTCTCAGTTTTCTCAGCAATCAAGTGATCAACTTGTGCTTCAACTACGGATAATCTTGAGTCTAGTTCTTCAATGCTTGTGGCATTGTCTGTGTTAACTGTTGTGCCAGTTAGTGTTGCTAACTTGGCTTCTACGGCTACTAATCTTGCGGCTAGGTCTTCTAATCTCATGGGGTGCTCCTTTTAGATTTTGAATTTGTGTACCACCTTGGTACACTAGTATTTAGGCTCAAATCCGTTAAAGTATTGTGACAAGTTGATATATATTAAATAAACAAAAGGAACCACAATGAAAGAAATCTTACAAACACTTCGCGAGCAACGTTGGGACGATCACCGTTACTATCATCATAGCCGTATCAATCAATTCTTACACCTAGTGTCGGCCACAAGTTTTTTAATTGCCTATGTGTACTTGTTCATTGATCCTGTTGTGAGTGCATACTTGGCCTGGTTGGTTGCCATGACCACTCGTCAGGCCGGACACTTTTTCTTTGAGCCACACGGCTACGATGAATACAACAATGCCACCTTTGAATACAAGGAAAAGATCAAAATTGGATTCAACCTGAAACGCAAGCGAGTGCTGATGTCCTGTTTTGTGGCTGTGCCCTTGTTGGCTTTCTTTGATGCTGAACTCATGAACCTGCTGATACCCAACAACGATCCCATGACCTTTGTGAATCGCGTGGGCATGGGTTGGTTATGGTTAGGTGTGGCCGGTGTGGTGTTTAGAATGATTCAACTGACTGCCCTGCAAAGCAGACGAGTTGCATTGGTTTGGTGTCTCAAGATTGTGACTGACCCATTCCACGATGTGTGGATCTATCGCAAGAGTCCCATATACTTGATGCGGGGTCAGTTGATTGACCCGGACCTGCGCCAAGATTACGAATGATTTTGGTTAGTCCATAAGTGATTGGGAGTGAGATTGTCTCGGAATATCTCCCAGGCACGTTCCCAACTCCACCTTGCACTGCCTTCCCATACACGCTGACGATTCAACATTAAGGCATCGTTAACTGCTTGTTTTAAATTGTCATTCATGCAGCCTGTGATACCTTCGTCTATGACATCTTCGGGACCTTGCACAGGATAAGCCGCGACCGGCGTGCCACAGGCCATGGCTTCAATCATGACAATACCGAATGTTTCCCACTGACTGGGAAACACAAACACTTCGGCATTGGCGTAGTATCTGGCCAGGTCCTCCCCAGTTTTGAATCCGGTAAAATGCACATTGGGATATTGTTGCTTGTATGTTTCCAACATGGGACCATCACCCACCATGATTTTGAGATAGCCTGGATAGTCCAGTTCAAAGAATTTTTCAAGATTTTTTTCTTTTGACACACGACTCACGCACAGCAAATATCGTGCAGGTACTGTTTCCCTGTGTCCGGGATGAAATATCGCACGATCAACACCACGTGTCCATGGCACGATCTCACCACGGAACCCATGGGCACGTAATTCCTGTACCATGCTGTCGGTTGTGGTCAGGACCTTGCCCGAGTGTTTGTGAAACCAGCGTACCATGGGCCAGGTTACTGCTTCGGGTATGCCAAATAACTTTTTCAGCCCCTCAGGAAACTTAGTATGATAAGCGGTGTTGTACCTATAACCACATATTGAAAGATACTTTCTAGCCCACAGACCCAAAGGACCTTCTGTGGCGATGTGGATATGATCCGGATCAATCTCCTTAATCTTCTTGCCCATTTTGCTCGGAAGGGCAAGTTTGACTTGGTCGTAGCCAGGACAATCAACATAGCGGAACCGCCCGGGGTCAATATAATCAATGCTATAACCATCCAGTACTGCACAAGCCTCGATGTTCTTGTAAGTGGTGACCACACCATTAATTTGATCCGGCAAGTTGTCTGTTATTATCAATATCTTCTTTGTCATTTTCTTGAGTCCATGTAACTATTTCCCATTGACCGTCATGATGTTCTACCAAGGCTGTACACGATTCTACCCAATCGCCATCGTTCATATAAGTAACGCCGTCTATAAGTTTGATCTCTGCATGGTGTATATGTCCACATATGACACCATCAAATCCACGCTTCTTGCAGTAACCTGCTAGATTACGTTCAAACTGAAACATAAAGTCACTGGCTTTCTTTACTCGGTGTTTTAGATATTTACTCAATGACCAATATCCAAATCCCAGTTTGTGACGAATCCAGTTGAAACGACTATTCGAATTAAGCACCAGGTCATATAACTTGTCGCCAAGAAATGCAAGCCATGGAGCTAGTCTAGTGATGCCGTCAAACAAATCGCCGTGTGTGACTAGATAGTGCCGACCATCTGCACCTATATGTTCTGTTTGGTTATGTATTTCAACAAGTCCAAAACTGAATCCATATGGTATCATCGGACGCAAGAATTCGTCATGATTTCCGGCCACGTATACAACCCTAGTGCCACGTTTAGCGTGACCAAGAACCCTACGAACGACATTGGTGTGGCTTTGCTTCCATCGCCATCGGTTTTGTTGGATCTTCCAGGCATCTATAATGTCTCCCACAAGATATAGTGTGTCGCAGGTGTTATGTTTGAGAAAATTATTTAACTTACCTGCTTGACAATCACGAGTGCCTAGGTGAACATCGCTGATGAAGATACTGCGGTAGGTTTTCTGCATATAATATTTACGCAGAAGACCGTTACAGTTGTGTTACATCAATGCTGTTCTTCGTTGTCATCTTCATCTCTTTCCCATATGGTTTGATTGCTGTCGTAGTCCTGATAGTAGGCTTCATTGAGCTTCAGACGCATAGTATTAGTATAAAGAAAAAAGGCCGCCGGAGCGACCTTTTTGGTGGTTTCTGTTACGAGGTATTTCCTACCCTAGGCTGCGTTTAGGCTGCCAATGCGAACTGTGAGTCGTTTGCGTTTACTTTTGTGCTTGATTTACGGTCATCGCCTACCGAGCGCCATTACCCCTACTCTTTGCCCTGTCGAAACTATGCAGGCCCATCAGAAGTATAATCCCGTTTCTTATGTCTCTATATGCTATGGGCATATCGATTATACTTTTGGTGGACCTGGGGGGATTCGCACCCCCGTCCAGAACACTTTTCTTGATAACAGTTTACGCTGTTCTTTACAGTATATATTTATTTGGATTGTTTGTCAACCATCATGTTGGCCAAACCATACAATTGACTTCTATCCAAACTTTGGGCCGCGTGTACAATCTTGCTGGGCCTCAGCTTCAATGTTCGGCATATTTCCCGATGTAGATCACCATACGTGTTCCACAGATAGTCTGGTTCAACTTGACTCATGGCCGTGATGCCATTACGAACCAAACTTTCGGGTATCATTTTGAATCGATTGTAGATGCTGATGCTGTCATTTTGATTTGACTCACGACTCCATCTTAATCCTACTCTGTTCCATTGCAAGCCCAGGCCCTTGCTGAGACTCATGCACACACTGCGTATTGCCCGGGATCTTAGATCCAAATTGATGTCATTGGCAGCACCAAGCCAACTGGCATCCACGTGTATGGGTATGTTTTTATTTTCACACTCGATCACGATCTCGGTCCACCGAGGATGAAGATCCAGATATCCCGGTACCGGCGCCGCAATCAACACAGGTTTGTCTGTGGCCAGTCGGCCTACCTGTGCAAAAGATATGGCTGGACACAGTCGTTGATAATATTTGTAATCGTGTTCAAATATCTGCAATCCTGATATGCTGTGTTGCATGATGAGATTGTCAATAAAGTGATTACAGCCCATGATGATGTCATGATGTACAAACTGCTCTATACCTTGCAATCGATATCGCTGTGATGATGTAAAAAATTCCACGGCGTCAGTTTGAAATCGTGTGTAGGGATCCGCAGAAGTGTCACACAACGTGCCATTTACAATTTGATCGTGCAGTTGTTGTAATTTGGCATCAACTATGGGAGGCAATCCGTCGAGTATCAACTGTTGTTTAGACCACATAGGTATGTATTACTATGCCTTGTTTAGAATGGCAACCATTGGCTAAAAAATTGCTGCCTGCATGATACAGCGAGCTGTCCCACCACACAAGATCGCCGCAGTTCCAAACTATATCCTGTTTGAGACTGTATTGGTATGTCTGCTCTAGTGGCACATGACCCAGTTTGGTGGCATGCAAATAACTGACGTTGTTGTCTCCATCGGGGGATTGATCAAATATCAAAGTAGATGCAGCCGGGCATTTGTCAATCTCATGATCCACACTGTAAGGGATCAAGAAACTCAACGAGTGTTTTCCGTTAGGATCTGGAATGGGCTTGAGATCATGATGTATCTCCAATGGCACATGACAGTCCAACAGCATACCAAAAATCAATTTCAGTGACGGATCAAATTGAGCAAAAATTCTGTCCACTAGAGTTTTTCGTAACCAAAGATATGCCAGATGTTTTTGATCTATGCCGTAGAATCCGTTGTTGACAGCCCAACTGGTGTCTTTGCTGGTATTAACTTTTTTAAAAATTGTTACCGCGGCACCTAATTCTTCTGGTGTAAAGAAATTTTCGATGACCCCACAGGAGCCGAGATATTGTGTCATACAGCAATAACTGTTACCAAGGTTTGACTGGCTTTCTGGGTCCTGATGTTTTACCTTGATTTGCTTTGATATCAGTGCCAACATTGAGAGTTGAAGTTTTGGTATTGATGGCTCTTGCCTGCCAAGGTCTGTCGTGCCCTGGTACATTAATAGGCATACCTGTTTCTTGTTCGGCACCGCCATTTGGTCCTGGTTGAACAATTGAACCACTTTGTGCTCCTCTTGCTCTTGCTGAAAGTTCTGCTGGATCTACATCTTGCTTTTCGCCTGGCGCCGCGGCATAAGCGGCAGCATCACGGTTGTAAGCACGAGCAGTCTTTAGACCCCGGGCCACCTGATCTCTTTCGTCTTGATTGCTTGGACGTACAGCGTAGGGTTCACTATTTGTACTTGGGCTCACTAGTACACCACGTACCGCTTCGTCTACAATATCCATGTATTTGCGAAAAAATTCTGTGCTCATATTCAGCTCCTGTATGGTATTATATATTTATATATAGAGCTTGTCAACCTGCTTTGGCAGCGCCACCATAAGTATTATATGTCCGAATTCATATACACCCTTGTCGCAACACACATGACCATTGTGTGTGTCACCCTATACCTACACCGTAGCCAAGCACACAGATCAGTCACATTTCATCCGGTGATTGCACACTTGATGCGATTTTGGCTGTGGCTAACAACCGGTATGATCACAAAGGAATGGGTGGCCGTACACCGCAAGCATCACAGATTCAGTGATCAGGAAGGCGATCCACACAGTCCTCATGTGTTTGGAATTAAACGAATATTTCTTACTGGGGTAACCTTATACAGTCGAGCCGCACAAGACCAAGACATGATCCGGCAGTACGGCGCTGGCACACCCGATGATTGGTTAGAACGCTGTGTATACACTCCATGGAACTGGGGTGGTATATTGACCCTGTTGATCATTGATGTATTTTTCTTTGGCGGCTGGGGATTCCTGGTATGGGCGGTGCAAATGCTGTGGATTCCATTTTGGGCCGCAGGAGTCATCAACGGCCTAGCACATTGGTGGGGATACCGCAATGGCCAAACTCGAGATCATAGTCGTAACATCAGTCCCTGGGGTATCGTGATCGGCGGCGAAGAGTTGCACAACAATCACCACCTGGCACCAGCCAGTGCCCGTCTCAGCCGGAATTGGTGGGAGTTTGATATAGGCTGGATGTATATCTGCATCCTACGAGTTGCCAAACTGGCCACTATAAAATAATTTGGTGGTCATAAAAAAGCCTGCCGAAGCAGGCTTTGTGGCGTCAGTTGCGATTACTTAGCAACAGCTTCTTTGGCGTTGGCACGAGCCTTGATAGACTCCATGCTGGGCTTGGCAGCCTTGACCTTGGCACCAGCGACTTTGACATCACCGTTGTACTTGTCGTCTGCGGCATCGATAGCGGCACGGTAATCTGCATTGGCATACAGATCTGTGGTCTTGAGATGAGTAACCAACTCAGGCTTGGTCATTGCACGTGGCAATTCCATCAACTGCACATCAGTGTCAGTCTTGGCCAAGATCTTGACACGAGTCATATCGGTTGCAAAACGAACCTTGTAACCACCTTT